>ERZ773228.88-NODE-88-length-111044-cov-13.073719_pt1 | contig 111044 bp, 132 predicted proteins | sample MGYA00580524_ERZ773228 | MGnify/ENA primary metagenome ERZ773228 (study PRJEB29015, sample SAMEA2737768) | human gut metagenome | biome: human gut; feature: human-associated habitat; material: faeces | place: China | collected 2012 ... | reverse complement strand
AACCCTTTCTCTTTCAGCAACTTCGCAGTTTCTAATGTTACAAGTTCTTCGGTCATAGTTGTTCCTCCTTTGTTTTAAAATGTTCAATCAATTCGTCTACGGTAGCTTTGTGATAACGTCCTGAAATAATAGTTGCATTATCCCAATTTTCATCCCAAAAGAACATAATGCCTTTTGGTTCTGTGAAATAATGATCGTTACCAATAGAATCGTCATAAGAAACGCTAAGAATGGAATCTGCTATAAACCACTGCATGTAGTTACTATCATCCCTTAATGCAGCGATAGCCAGGAAAAGATCTTCATTCGTTCCGCAATCAATAAATTTCCCACATAAAGCACTATGTTTGTCAAAAGGGAGGTCAAAAGAATCCGCAATCACATAACTAGGAGTATCAAATCCTTTTATTGGATATTGATAAGCCCATATTATACTACAATCAACTGTCCATTCAGGATAGTTTTTGGAATACCCCAATTCTTCCAGCCCTCTCCGAAGTTCTTGTGTATCTTTACGTATGAAGCACGGTGTTGTAAATCCCATAGTTATTTCTCCTTTCCAACTTTAACATATCCGTTTTCAATACACCAACACAGCATTTCGTAAGCTGCATCAATGAGTTCTTTACTCTCTGTAATCTTTATTATTGACCTAGAATAAGGTTCCATATACAAGCACGTATAGCTATCCGCAAGTTTCTGGATGGTCAGCACTTCATTGCCGATGAAGCAAGGCAGCTTATCGAGAATATCCTGCAAGGTGTAAGTTGTACGACAATAGTCGTAATTCGTATCGGCATCTAGAGAGGTTACAACCATGTTATCTGAATCTGATTCATTCCACTCGAAACACATGCTCCCATCGCTCGTATCAAACCCAATCTTCTGCAAATGTTTCATCTGTTCAACTGATAACACCTGTTTCATTTCTTTTCCTCCTTCGTTTTAATCTCTGTTACTTTACCACGATTGACAAAGAAGAAACAACCCATCACATCACACAGATATGTTTCATGCTTCATCTTACACTCATCACATTCCTTAAGCAATGAACATTTAGTGCAATCAAAACTCGTACAGGACGCATCAATCAGTTCAACCATTTCATGCAGCACCCCATCTATTATTATTCCGTTTTTTACTTTCATAATCAAATACAATTTCTCATATACGTTTTCCTATCAATCATACCGTTTTCTAATTCTTCTACCAAGTCAAAGAATGTATTAGCATAACAAACATGCTCGTCTATCATTATACATATCCCATCAGACGGATAATATTCACATGAAACATTATCATCCCAATCTATATGTTTTTGTGCTTCTTTGGCTATATCATCACAAGCAATCATATACTCTATGTATTTATTAGATGCTTTTCTTATTTTGTCAAATATATTTCCTTTCATGGCTTTTCAATTACTCAATATATAAAACAATCCCTCTATGTATCATATCTTCCAATTCTCTTTCCGAAAACTCATCGAATGTATGTTTATCCATAGTGCAAAAATGATACCTTACAAGATGCTTTTCATAATTGATGTTTTTATGATAATCAATCATTACATCACTTATAACCGCCTCAACAATCTTACCGTTTACAACAAAAGAAAAACGTGTTCCGACATCATAACACACCTTCTTAAACAAAAGAACTTTACTTTCATTCATTTTCAATCTCCTTTCCCATAAACATTTACAAACTCGCTGACATCCATATAGTCTATACCGAAATTCTCGGCTGTTTTCTTGTCACTGTCCGAAAACTGCCCTTCAAGGCCGCTTGCATCACCAATCATTAGACAATCTTCTACCTCCAAACTGCAATCTTTCCATGTCTTGTAATTATCAAAAAGTTCTTCAAGCATTCCGGTATTCGGCTTTCTCATAGGGTTGCTTCTGTCATTGCTTCCGCAATACTTAAAACGCGTATCAATGTTGCAATAATCCATTATACTGTAACTCACATACTCACATTTTACATAAATGAATGATTCCGGAAACAGACCCTTTTCTATCCCTCCTTGATTTGTCACAATAAAGATTTCTTTGGGATTCAAATTCTTTATTGCATCCAGAACATCAAACTTAAATTTCATGTCCCATATACCCTTCGGGAACGTCTCTCTACTTATTGTCTCAATCAACGTTCCATCCATATCGCAAAATAAAACCTCGTACTTTTTCATTTCTTATTCCTTTCTTTGTTTAAAAATTTTTATTGCCATAATTAATCTCCTTTCTCTTTAATCCGTTCAAGTACATCCTTGTTGGCTTCTAGTATCTCGTCAAAAGAGGGGATGGGCATCCAATGGGTAATGCCTAATCTTTCTTTATTAACATTTGCTCCAGTTTCCCATTCACCCAAAGATGAAAGCTGGCAAATAAGGAAGCCATAAGCCCCTCTTGTCAGAACCACTGTGTTATTTTCCGGCAACCGTTCCTTAACGCTTATCCACGGTGATTGCTTTGACTGCCACTCTGCACCACATTGAAAATCGTCCATACTATCAGCATGACGTGAAACGTAGGTATCCGCGTCAACTTCTTTCAGAACGTCTTTTCTGAACTTCGTTTTATTAGTAGCATAATCGTATGCCGCTTCTTCTACTGTCTGTTTCATATCAAAATACTATTTTAAAATCTTTTCCTTTTAACGTAGGAAGCCTGTCAGTGACAAACTTCTCCAGTTCCTCTTCGTCTATCGGGAACAATGGGCAGTATTGGTATCTGAACGTATGTACAAACCGCCCGTCAAGCATCACATCAAAAACCAGTGTTTTCATATTTTATTAACTTTTGTCCATAAACTAAATTCGGTATAGAGATATTTCCATTTATCCCGGTAACGGTGTTTGTCATTCGGGTATTGGCAACGGACACAATAATCCGTCTTGTATAAAACTTCGTATATTACTCCCCTGTGTTCAAACAGTTCGTTCTCGTCAAGGGTTCCTACTTCTACCTTATTCATAGTTATTATAATGCTTTTATAAATGCAACAACCTTACTATCGTCAATATAGCGATAGTCACGATCAGCATAGCTATTTACCCATCTCCATCCACTATCCTTATAATATTCACGATACACTCTTTCATGTTCAATGCCATCATCAGTAAATACATTGTAATAATCAGTAGTGGCAATTATCGTATCAGGTGTTACCTTTATCTGCTTTATGACCTCCGGCATATCACATGGTGTCCAATGTATCTGTGGATAGGACATAGCCACCTTCATTTTTATTTTCTCTCTCAAATCCATATCACTCGACTTTATATCCTAATGATTCGAGATAGGAAATTATCTCGTTCTGTTCCATTCTTGACAGGATATATTGTCCGCCACATTCAGAAATCACCTCATTTACCAGATCGTTCTTATCGGCATTTATACATACATAAAGTCTGTCGTGAATAGCAGATGCAACGTTCACGTGGCCAGCCAAAACACTTATATTTACTGTATCCATATTTAAATTATTTAAAGTTTTATGGTACAAATATAAAGTTTTATTTTAAGATTACAAACAAACATCATCCAAAATTTAAAGATTTAACATTTGTTCGGCATTTATTTCGTCACTTGCATCCCATTATCTGTATCAAATGGCGTTTACCGTAAGGCATCCTATCAACAAGAAAAAGGATTTTCTTGTCCAGGAAACAGGAAATGTATTTGGTAGTGTAACCAACCATCATGCTGTTGTGATCAATGAGAAGATTGTAAGTTTTGGAACGTATTATTCAAAGGTTACTGCATGGGATGGGACATTAGACGGAAGCAGATTCATGACCGTATGGGATGTTAAATTTGCCGAACCGACTAATACACAAGATTAAATAAGAAGTAGCCCTATCGGTTTTTGATTTTCCGATAGGGTTATAATCCTTCCTAAAACTTTATGATGAACTCTGTCATCAGATCGGCACCTGAATCCCTGTTTACGGCACTTTGTTTCAGATACATGTTGTTTACAACGGATAGTGTATGGTTAATGACAACGGCATGCTTTTCAGGTACGCTGAACTGTTCTATAAGTCTTTTCCTTTCTTTATCGTCTACGATTTTACTTGAATCCACATCCCCATTGGGGTTGCTTGCGGAAACAAAGGAAGCAGGCCTTCGTGACGTGAATCCCATGTAGGCAACAGGTTTCCCTATGATCTTGTTCCTCATTGCATCCGTCCATCCTATCAGATTGAGGTTGTTCACTACCTTATATGATCCACTTGAAACCTTTTGTACGGCTATTATTCCGTCAAGGGTACAGTAATTGGATGATGAGTGCATGAGAATTTCTCCACCTTCCGGATTATTTGCCAAACCAATCCTTTGTGAATTGTTAAGGTTTATAATGTAGATCAGGATTTTCGAGAAATCGCTGTTTGCCTGAACCCTCCATACGGACTTGAAATTCCCGTAACCCGATAGAAGGGTGTTCCATGGTGACTGTGACGACAGATCGGTCACATCCATGCTTCCTATCTGCCATCCCGAGTAATTGTTGATATACACATCCTTCTTGAATTCGGTAAGGGTAAGGAACAGATAGAAGTTCGGTTTATTGCCTGTGAAGTTGTGTGCAAATATGAAATTGTTATATACGTTTCCGCTTACCAGTGTTCCCGTATTATAATACTCTATGTAATCGTTGCAATCCGATGTGATGTATTGATTTAGGGTTGTCATGGTATTATCCGGCTGAAACGGATGGCACAACTGCAATCCTAACAGGGCATTCGCTCCGCTTCCCGTAATTCCCGATACGGGTTTTGTGTATGTAAAATAAACACCGGATAAATTGTCGAAAAAATACTGATAGATGTACATCCCGGATACAGTCTGTGTCTTTAGTATATTGTAGAATATGACCGACTGGAACATATCCCTGTTTCTGATTACGCTTTCCAGAAACGAATAATCCTTTCCATTATACATGATGGCTTCCGCTATGAAAAGGGATGTGTTGGTGAAATAATTACATGGTGACATGTAAAATTTGTATGATGATGTCAGAGCCTTTCCAAACCTGTACACATTACTTGAAGCGACGATGGGGCTATCGATACCAGTGTTGTTATACTTCATACTTTGGAAACTACCGTAGGCAACATAAAATCTACCAAACATATTACTGTTACGTTCCGCTATGAAATAATATTCATAGGCAAGCGTATAACTGCTACGGCTCGTAGCGATTGTGGTAAAATGGTTTCGGTACATTACTCCTGCATGGTATGCAGGCCATGCAGTATGGTCGATGTCACTTTGCATGGTAATAGTATCATTATATGTTGCAAAAATAAAATAGGACGGATTGGTATGGTAATATATAAAAAATCCAAAAGTGCTGGTAAAGGAATATGATGTATTGTCACTATAAGAAACGGCTGTATATATGAAGGCGGTCAGATCCCATGAACACATCATGTTCACGCTATTCCCTGCCACTATCACCTGCGGACGAGTTATTACGGAACCTGTCGGATTATAATAAAGGGCGAATATGTTTGGATCAAAAGCAAGCTGTGCAGACAATCCACATAGAACGTAAGACCATCTGGAAGAACTTCCCGAACCGAATTTTGATATCATCAGATAGGCGAAAATAAGGCATGGAGTAGGATTGTAGGCGGCTGATGCCTGTGTTCCGAAAGGAGCAGGCCCGATCGCACATATATTTCGCCTGTATATGTCCTGGACGGGATAAACGGATGTCTGCTCACTTAAGGATGAAAGACCAACATTCCAGATGCTGCTGGTTTTAAACCCCCTCTCCTCCACCCAGGGTGTTCCGTCACCGATGTGGTCTACGGAGAGGGTGACAGCGTATGTACCGCCGGAGGGGATGCTTGTAGGTAAGGTGAAGCTGCCTGTCGAATCGAACCATCCCATGGTCGCATGATTGTAATTGAATTTCCATGTTACGGTCGATCCTTGCTTCAATCGTTTCGCATTGTAGATGGCCGAACCCGAAGCGTCTGTTGTAAGATTTATGGTTCCTATTGACGCACCGTTCTCGTCCGTACCCGTTATCTGAACGGCAACGCCCGCAGGGGCTGTCGCGTTCTGTGCCGTGTCACGGAATGTCATTTTCACAAACATACCCTGTCTGGCAAGCGTTATTTCCTGATAACGTGATGTCCACAATCCGACAGCACCCTTGGAAGCGGACAGATAACCCGACTTGGAAACAGACCATGACACGTTTCCGGGAAGCATCTTGCCCCAGCACTCACCGTTGTCCGCCAATGAACTTGTGGTCTGTGTCTGGTATCCCATGGAGTATGTGACAACTCCTGTCGCACCCGAAAGGATGCCGCTGTTGAAACCGTCAATGCACTTCAAATGGTTGTACGGGTATGTTCCACTGTTAGCATTTATCGATCCGGGATTGATGTTCCATGTATAAGCTGCCGTGTCAGATGTGGTAGGATTGTAACCCCATACGCCCGTATTGTTGTTTTCGGTGAACGGTGATACGGAACCCTTTCTTATGTATGTTCCTACCGTGTTGTTTATCAGGTCAAGATTCATCCATCCCGTGTTCTGTCCGCTGCCGGAAGGGGAATTGGTAAGGACGAACACATATCTTCCTCCCAGTGTCCACCATCCCGGAATAGAGCACTGTCCGAAATTACCCATATTGACAATGCTGTTCGCTTCCGAAGCGTTCAGGGCGAATCCCTGCGTCTTGTAACATACGGTATGGACGATTGCGATATAGCCGCCTGTCGTAAGGTTCGCCTTTATCCAGTTCACCCATGTGGCCGTGTCACGTGTTTCATGATAGGTGACTGAACCGTCCGACACCTTCACCCTTAACGTACAGATAAGTCGGTTTCCCGATGCGATTCCACTCGGAGTATGGCTGAATTTCTGTGTTCCGTTCCACCATACGGTACTTATTGCCGAACCGTTGTTCCATCCGTTCTGTATGGTGAACCGTATTTCCTGATAATTTTGGGAAGTGATTCCTCCCGCAGTGAAAGCTGTTGACCACGGTTTTATGCGGCTTATGTAATGTAATCCCTGATAATAGGTGGCTGTGAACTGTGCTGAACCGTTTGTATTACTGTTGAACAATATCTTATGGTTTTCACAACACATCATTTCTACGGCCGTGTTCGTAATGTTCTTCCCTCCTACCTGTACGGTAACGGTCTTATTGAACGATATGCGCTTCATGTTGATTGTGAGTGCTGTCGCATTTTCTCCAAGAGTTCCGCTTGCAGCCGTGAAATTGGTGGCTGATGTATTTACCGTATAAGGAGATGTCTTGTAGACGTTCAGCACAACCTGCCCGCTCGCGTTTGTCGTTCCCGAATAGGTAACGGTGTTTTTTCTTGTTGAGGTAAGTTTTACCGTCGCACCGTTTATACTCTGAACCCAATCCGTCCATGTACCGTCCTTGACGGTTATTGTCACGTTGTATTTGACGGGTTCCATTGCGACACCAAGATTTCCCGATGTTTGGGATATGGCTGTTGCCTTATTGTTGTAATCGGCACGTGATGCGGTTGCAGAAATCTGTCTTGCTCCTACATATACATCCACATAATTGTTACCGCTACTGTTATATGTCTGTGTGGCGGTTGCGCCTGTTGCCGATACCGTAACGCCTGTAACATTCTGACCGAATATGCTGTTGGTGAACGTAAGACGTACTTTCTTGCTTATCGTAAACTTCAATGTGGCGGATGAACCTGTATTTGCAGGTGTCCATGACTGTGTACCGTTGGAATAGTTACCCGAATAGGGTATCTGTATGGAGAACGCAAGTCCTACATATCCCTGTATGGTCAATACACCGCTTCCGTTTGCCGTATATTGCTTGGTTGCACCGTTCTGTGTCACATTGAACGAACCTAGGCCTCCAAGCAACTGCCCGTTTGTCTGATCACCGAATCCCGGAACAATCTCACGAACCGTAACGTTGAATGTCGCCTGCTGGTATGCAACCGAAAGGGTAATTGACATGGAAGTAGTTCTACTTGGCATATTACCCGAAGCGGAAGTAAATATATTGTTTCCTCCTGCCTTGACCACATAATTACCACCCGAAAGAGGAACGTTAGGTACGGTCCATACTCCCGATGCGTTTGTTGTTCCTGAAAATGATACGGTAACACCATTCAATGTCTGTGACATGCTTGTAGGACAGGAAGCCGCCTTTCCGCCCGTTGTGGAGTTGTTTACGGTTATGGTGGCCGTACCCGTCTTTCTTGTAAGAAGAACCTTGTAATTCTCTCCTATTGCATGATAGGTGTGTGCAGGGATGCTTCCTGTCCATATTTCTGCCGAATCGGGAAGTTCAAATGTAACAGGAACCTCCAGTGATGCGGTGAAGAACACTTTTCCCTGTTCGTTGGTCACGCCGGAAAAAAGCTGTTTCCCTGCTTGTGTGACAGTAACGGCAAGTTCTGGCTGTATCTTACCGTTTGTCTGATCACCGAATCCCGGGATTTTTGTCCATATTTCCAGTGACACCTGCCCTGTATTATATACAACCTGTATGTTAAGGTCATTGGATGTTGCTCCGCCACCGATGGGGATTACGGTTGTTCCCGACACACTGTCATACGTAACATTCTCACCTGCCGTCCAGTTGTAAGGTCCGGAAGGAACATTCTGTATGGTGACGGTGCCGTCCGTTCCTGTACGTACATCGAACTTGATGGATGAATTAAGCTGGTGCGTGAGGATAACATGACAATCGTCTGCCTTGTCACCCGTATTCTTTTCCGTTACAACAATCTTCTGCGTGTACACCTTGGATATAAGGGTATATGAATAGGATTCTCCTACTGCACCGAACGTATGCGAGAATGTCGGATTGGTGGCGATAAGGTTGTTGTTGTTCTTATACGTGAAGTTAACGGGCAATCCGATAACGACACTGATGGTGGCATTTCCGCTTGTATCGGTCGTAAATGTCTTTGCTTCACCATCCCCCTGCTGGAACGAGAACGAACCACCGTTGAGATTGACAACAAGTCCTTCCCTGTACTGCCATTTCATATTGACCGTCACATCGCCCGTATTGTATGTTACCGAGTTTGTCCATGTTGCAAGAGGCGATTCCACACCATTCACGGGAAACGATACCTCACCTGTTTTCTGTTCATATACGGCATTCCCGCCAAGTGTATAAGTATAATCTCCGTAATATACATTAGGAATGGTTACAGTACCATTGCTGCCCGTTGTTGCCGTATATTTGATGCCGGGATTCCATTTGGAAACAATAGTTATGGGACAGTTTGCCGCAATACCTCCTGTAATCGATTCCGTAAGTTTTACAGGAATGTTATATTGCTTGGCCGTGAAATCCAATTTTATCCTTTCCACATCTTCTTCTCCTATATGATCATATGGATTGAACACGTTGGGAGTGTTGGTGAAGTATTTTAGTTCACCCGTCAGACGCATTTCATTGGGAGATAGCCATATATCCTTAGGAAGCGTTGCCGTTGCTGCCGATTGTTTGAGTGCAGCGTTGGATGTGTCAAGTTCCACCGTAAGGTTCTGTACTGTATTGATGGCCTGTGACGGGTATATCACGTTGTTGTATGCTATGGCATGGGATATAAGCGGTGTTGTTACTATTTGCAAATTTCCTCCCGTCAATTCATTAGGAAGGACTACATGTGCTATTTCCGCATAGAATATGTTGTAGTTCTCCTTGAACTGGAACTTGTATCTTACCCCTGCGAACGTGTCGAACGAAATCTGACCCTGTGCGTTCACCTTCTGATTGGAAAGAAGCAACTGGTTGTCCGCATAGATGTCGAACGGTATATTCGCCGGAAGCAGTGATTCCACTTGCGGTGCGATTCCGTCACGGACCGCATATCTGCGTACCAGCGTCCACCCCTTATTTTCCGTAACCTTTCTTAATGCGGTGTCCGTAATGAACTCGGTCGGTTTCTGATGTCCGACAGGGAAATAGATACGTTCGGTATTAGACTTCCAATCGGAATCGTTGCCATCCGAACCCCATTCATAAACATAGTATCCGGGTGCCAGGGGATACATTTCGGGTTTACCGTCCGATTCAAACTGTCCGTCCGCATCTGTAATACCTGTGAACACATATTCGGGAACAAGCTGTCTGTGAATGTCTACAATCAATCCTACTGCCTTGGTTGATACAGGGAAATCTGCGTCAATATCCATCTTCCATGTCAATTCGGGATAGTCAAGATAGATTGTCTTGGCGACAGTAGGAGGTGTTGTAAATGTAAGTTCGTTATTCTGTGTTATGTGATCTACCTGTGTTGTGACCGTATCAAGTGTTCCGGGAGAAACATAGAATGTGGATGCCCCTAGTGCATCCACCCGTATCCTTTGAGGACGTGACTGTCCTGTAACGGCAATTTCAGGATATTCCTCCGGCCCGTTCTCCACTTCGATAGGAAGGTTGGAATTTTTCTGTAACACATTTAAAGTCAATGTTTTAATACAGGTTACAGTCCATCTGAAAAAGTCTGTTGCAACATCCATTTTCCATGAATGCTTGGTTGAATCCTGATTGTAGAACCCTTTGTCAACAAACTCTATCGTGTATTCGGCAAGAGGAAGAATATCAACTGTCACCTGTCCGTTTGCACTGATTGCATAGGTCTTTGTGGCGGTTTCAAACTTATTGGTTGACACCCATTGCAGACCTGTTACCTTGATACTTATGCCATTGGTAATGGGATTGGCTGTGGCAGCTTCCTCATCGGAATCAAGAGATGATGATGTTTTTGGTACAATCTCGTCTATCTCAAAGATAGAGGTCTTTGTACGTCTGTCCATGAGAACGTTCATTGTCATGTCTTTCAGACGTTCAAGAGTGAAGTCAAGCTGCGGTGTGTCAATATAATCGGGATGGCTTGCAATCAGATAGTATTCTCCCGAATGTGCCGAGAACTGGCATACACCATTTGACAAAGAGAACAATTCCTGAATCATTTCACCTGTACCCTTGTTGTACACCTTCACACTTGCACCCTCTATCGGATTGTTTGAAAGGTAGTCAAGTACGGTAATCGTATTGATACTGTCACGTACCTCCATATAGACGATTTCCTTATCGTCTTGGTCCTGTACAGTGATGGTACCTAACTTGTCCTTGTAATTCGCCCTTCTTGCAATATAATCGTATGAACCGTTAGGAAGTGTTGCGACAATCTGCCCGTTCACATCAGAAATATATATCTTTCCACGGATAGTTACCTGTACACCCTGCAAGTAATCTCCTGTATCAATATCACGGAATACAAGATAATAGTTGTAATATGCAACACTAAGTTGTACAAGAACCGATTTGCTTGCCCCATCCACAACAACAGTTCCGTTGTATTTCAGATAGCCGGATTTGAATACGACAAAATCCCATGTTCCCGATACAAGGGAAACGATTGTCTGACCCGATTCATCCGTCAGATAGGTTTGATTGTTGACTTGCAATGAAGCGTTAGGAATGACCTTGTTCGTTTCAATATCAATGACAGTGAATGTTATCTGATAGGGCGTGCTTTCCATTTCAAGAAGCACACAATTGTCTATGCGTGCGTCAACATCAAATTCTCTGTGGAAAGGCAAGTAACCGTCACGGACCGCATCAAGTTCATAACTTCCTATCTGTAACGGCATGGAAGCCTGTCCTTCAAGATCTGTCTTGGTGGTCATGTTACGGACAGAAATGACTGCATCGGGAACAAATATCTGATTCATTCTGTCTATTGCGGCAAAATTTACCTTCATCGTTTCCACAAACATTTCCTCTTCAATCAGAATATCCTGATTAAGCACGCTCAATCCGTTTGTAATGGTCTGATAGTTGACTTTCTCTATCGTATAGGCATAACTACCCGGTTCCAATGACACGACAGCCGTACCATCCGGTCCTGTGGTGTGTTCCTCACCATTGATTGTAATGAGTGCACCGTCAACAGGATTAAGACCTGTAATCACCTTGAATGTTACGTTATAGGGGATAGCGTAGAAATCATTGATTGTGATATATACGGGCTGATTCAAAATAACGAACTGTCCTGTGCGTGTCACCCAATTCATCTTGGTAAGCGTATAATTGTATTCTCCGTTTTCAAGAAGAATGTTTGCCGTACCCTTACTGTCAGTTGTGATAACAGAGTTTCCGATAGAGATTGTCGCATCAGGAACAGGATTGTTTCTTGTGTTTACAACCTTGAATGATGCAAGATAGGTAATGCCTGTTCCTATCTGTGACACAATCTTATCCCCCTCACTTGCAGGATAGAAATAGGACGAAAGTGTTTGGTTTGAATCATACAGGATATTACCCTGTAAATTCCTCATTCTGAATCCCTGTATTCTTGGAAGCTGATTGATTGGAACTTCCATATCATATCTTGGACTGAAGTATTCATCGGGAACATATTTCACACCTTCCGCATTTTTCACAACAGAGAGCAAATCATCCCACTGAACCGTCTTTCCTGCATCCCAAAAACGGAAGTCAAGATATTTGGTCAATGCCACTTGAATATTTCGTCTTACTTCGGCTGTCTGATATTTCGAACTAAGTTCCACACGGAAGTCTATACCTGTTTCACCTCCTACAATCATCCATTTGGCATTGCGTAGACGTATTCCGATTACGTCTCCGTTCAGGTCAATTTCGGAAATGGAGAATTTTGATTTCACTTTTTCAAGAAGTACGCTCAATTCATCTTCCGTAAACAATACACCGTTTTGTGTAACAAGGTAGATATAGGTATTTCCGTCCTCTCCAAGACCGACATTCATCACCTTCAATACCCTATCATCAGCTTCCTGGAATACCTGTGTCCAATATTCCATCGTGCCTTGGGAATATCTGTTACCGTTGTTTCTGATACGTTTACGGAATGTTTCATCATCCTCATAGTCACGTCCGCCAATGGCATAGTATTCGTTCGTACATTCAATGTGTCCTAAAGGACGTGGGGAAATCTGGACAATGCTGTTTGCTTCCACATTGGACGCAAGTCCTGTAATGGTGCTTCGTACATGAACATATCCGTAACCCGATTCATTTACGGTAAGTGCTTCATCCGTTTCAAAACGCACACCCGATTTACTGATAAAAGTAGAACCAACGGCATACCTTGTTCCCGGTTCGGCAGATACACGTACATACGTGGACGAACCAAGAGCGTTCTTTCTTGGACTTACACCAAACAAAGCTGCCGACTTGTCAAGATAATCACCTGTGGCATATTCAGGGAATAACTGTGCTTCCACAATGGCAATATCCTTGATTGCCTTCTGTGCCACCTTACCTACACCAAATGCAATGGCGTTGACCACCGAACCGTCAGCAACATTGCTTATCTTCGATGTCTGATCAATCAAAACCTCTAAAAAGAGGTTTTTAAGAGTAGAAATACCGTTGTTTACTTTTGTAATCATTTCTTACTACGATTATATTTTTAATTCAAGTTATATCTTTATTTTCTGTACAAATTCCTGATTGCCGACAGAGGTTGCCTTCACCTCCAGGAACACGGCATCATTTTCAGACTTAAGATTCAGAAGTTCCACAGATACCCATCTGCTGTCACGTTGGAACATATTCAGAAGATGTTTGTAGAGTGAAGCATACTGTATGGCATTGAGCGTTGTTCCTACAAACTCATTAGGAAGGCCGTATTCGGGAAATTCAGGAATACAACCCTTCATTGCAGTGGATATGATATCGAGTGCCTGTACCATGCAAGGCTCTTCCCGTATTGTTCTAAGGTCATTGTTGTCAATGGAAAAATCCGTTGTAATATCTTTCCCCAACACATTCTTGCCCGACAATGTATCTATTACGCTGTCAACGGAGTTTGTGCCGGAGTTCTTGAAATTGACATGGAACGTATTCTTGGAACCGTTTTCGGGAGTATAATCTTCCTCTATGATATATTGGCGTGTCGCAATATTCAACCAATCATCTTCAGGATTGCCGTCACCACGTTTATAGGACATATCCTCAAATGTCTGATTAGGTGACAGACGTGTGGTTATCTGTATCGAGTTGGTATTGTCAACTTCGGCAGAACGTAACCATCTTGCAGAATTTTTGATAGTCCATATCTTTGTCTGTACCTCTGTAAAATCGTCAAGAATATCCCACATGGATATATCGTCAAGAACCGTCTTGTTCAGAGAAAACAACGGCTCGATAATCTTGACTTTCCTTTCCATATCGTCAAGTTGCGAAAAGGCTTCGGGAACCATCTCACCTCCTTGATAATAGGTAACGATGGAAGCATAGTATGTATTCGAGAAATTCACAAATTCCTCAAAAAAAGCCTTTATATCATATCCCGTGGCCTGTTTGAATCTGTCGTATGCGGTGGTATCTGTCATATCATTACAGTTTATTTCTTATCACGTTGGCAATATCATATACTGCCTTCTGTATCGAACCCGAAGATAATGCCTTCTTCGTCTTGTTCTGTGCACCCTGCACGGCTTCCAATGGAGCAACACCCATAAGACTTAACTGATAGTTCCATATCATGTTGCTGTTCATGCTTTGGGAAAAGTTAAGGCAGTTGGGCGGTGCGATACACATGTAGGATTCCCCTAATGCAAGATTGTAGAAATACAGTCTGAACGGTTTTCCTGTCTGATCACTCACTCCATTACTCTTGTCTATGATAGACTGCATTATCTTGATACATCCGAACCCGTTCTTCACTGTTCCCGAAGGATCTATTGAAACAGACTTCAATCCATTGGATTTCCCCATTAACTGATAGAGGGCACGTTTCCCGGCTGATATGGAAAATGCAGAACCTGATATGGTTACACCTGTCTGCAACATAATCTTGAACTGTCTACCAAAATTTCCTCTTATGGTTATGTTTTTGGGAACAAAGGCAGTAGAGGATAACACTGAAAGACCTCCTGCCGTTTGTTGCACTGTCGTATTCTTGCTTTCCGTTACCGAAATGGAATCGGGTTGTATGGGGAAGGTGAAATAGTCTATCGTATTACCCTTATCGTCAGTCAATTCAAGCGCACAAAGATACACCTCAAAATCCGTGGGGAATTTTGACGCAAGAAGCGATTTCCCGGCCGTTTTTGCGGTTTCTATCGCTGTATTGACTATTGTATTTACAATACTACTTGCCATTATTTGTTTCTCATTAAAATATCATCCTAGAAGTGCTTTTGCCGCCTTTAATGCAGAACTTGCACCACTTAAAACCGAATCAAGTCCTGAAACAAGACCTCCTGCCACATCCTGCATACTCATTTGTGTAACAAGACCCGAAAGCTGTTTTACAGAGGATTGTGCCATGGTTATTGCACTGTTCATTCCATCAACCGTACCACTCAAAGATGCTTTTGCTCCATTGGTGGAAGTGGTTGCCCCTGTTCCCGCTCCCGATCCTGCTCCTGTTACAGGGTATGGTCCGGCAGTACCTGTAATCGTTGTTGATACGGATGTGTTCACGGTTTCCATTGACGCAACCGCCTTCGCTGCCGAACCTCCGATAGTAGAGGATATGTTTTCAACAGAGGATTTTATCGAATCATACAGTTGGTCCGCTTCATCTATCTTTGCTTGAAGTGCATCTCCGGCCGCATCCGTCATTCCCTTTACAAAATCGTCCGCCTTGTCACCCAATGTGGCTATATAATCCTTGAATTTGGCACGGACAATCATTTCCTTTGATATTCCTAGACTTCCCATAACATCAATGTGTAAAATTCTTATCTTCCATCTTGGGCATTTCACTAGCCATCCATGATGATACCTGTGAGCCGGACATGGCTGCAAGAAGGTCTTTTGCCACCGCTTGTATGAATGATTCAAACTGTGCAATGTTAAGTACCCCTCTATTCTTTCCTCCGTTTATTTCAACCAACTTTCCCGACATTATTTCAATCTTATCCTTTGTCATTCGGATAAAATCATTGTTCTCACCAAATGTCATTTCAAACTTATCATCCGTAATGGTGACAGTCTGTTTGCTGGTATTCTGTACAAGTTCAAACTTATCCTTGTTGAACAGGATTGAGTTTGTTATCTTATCGTCACCATATATCTGCTTGTAGGAAAGTTGTTCAAGGTCATGTTTTATCTCATACACCTCATCATCCAACTTTTCCTTTGGCAGTTTGGGGTTTTTCAGATTCTCTATATGTTCCTTGTAAGAGGTTGATTCAATCTTCTTGCACCCCTTTACATTCACGCTACCCGTGGAATAGAGGTTGATTTTTGCAGCTTCACTTCCTGTTGCATTCACATCCACCGATACCTCACCCTTGCTCTGAACATCAAGACTTATATGATTGTTTGTCGGGTCAATCGTAACAGCACAGGAAACACCGTTGATAATCTTTCTGAACTGGATCGTATTCTCATATCCAGAAGGTGTTTCCGTTTCATTCACAAGTGTTCCTGTAACAATGGAAGCGTTGGTGTATCTGTTCGACATAACCACCACAGGGCTTCCCAATTCTCCCGGAGCATCAGGAAACGTAATATTGTTCAATGCTTCACGGGTAATAGGAACATCCTGCTTGAATACGCCACCGTCAAAATACACCATCACCTTACACCTTCTCATGCAAGTGTCAATGAAATCCTTGCGTTCACATCCTGTCGGGATGGTTATATATCCTATATTCATCCCGTCAAGTGAATTTGCCAGTGCCCTGTATTTTCCTCTGCTATTCATTTACATTCTCCTTTTATCACAAAAATAAGGAATCGCCTGTTATTCACCAAACATTTTGCGTTGCACGAAGAAATCGAATACGTCCTGTTTGACATGTATTTCATTTTTCCATGATGCAATTGTTTTGGCTTCCTCTTTCTTCTGCTTCACTTCCTGTACCATATCCCGTAACGGTTTGAGGTCAACTATATCGAAATAGGATTTTACCCCACTTGAACCGTTGGAATTGTCGGTACGTTTCTTGTTCACATCAGAAAGCGAACTTCTTTCAAGAATAGGAACGTACATTCCCCTTTCCACATTCAACGTTGTTGTTCTCTGTATTCCGTCAGTGGAGAATTGCAGGTTTTGTGTAACACCTGTTACGTAAAAGAACTCATTGGAAAATTCCGACTTCACAAATGTACCTACCTTTATCCGTCTGTCACCTACAATGGTTATCGTACCCCTTCTTGTGAACGGAAGATACATATTGGATTCAATAAGGAACACAAGGTCTGTCAGACATGCAAGCTGGAAATTGCTTATGATAGGAACCGCATCCGGGCCATGGGCATCCGTAACCTGCAAATAAATATCTGTCATCCTTAACTGTCGCATACCCCACATCTCCGCAAATTCAGGAATTGACACAATAGGAATGAATGTACGTACAGTACCTTGGTCTGAACCCAGCCATGAGTTTCCTATATCTATCTGATACCATGAATAGAATCTGTCGTCATAGGAAAGTGACTGTGAAATGATGTTTGAAGCATCTATGGTAACATATGTATTACTGCTGAACACTTCCTCTATTGCGGCTTTCGTAACAGGCGGTCTACGTACAACAAGGTTTATATCGTTGATATAGGTGTCAAAGAAATATTCCACAAACGGGAACTGACATACTTTGTCCATATATTCGGTCATTGTTCCTCCCGGATTGGCTATGCCACGGTCACAAAGCGTAAGATTGTCAAGTTCCGAATCCATATAGACTTTCAGTATCTGCCATACACCCTTCGGACTGTCTGTTTTTTGTCCAGGCACTGATTCGTCACTTGAACGTTTGTCAGGGAAATTATCGAATATGGTCCCCCTTGTCGCTCTTACATGTGACATTACATTTATTATCCACCACACGCATTCCTTCATTTTCTTGAAGTCAAGTTTCCACAGGAAGTCGTATTCTCCTGTTATAGGATTCCTCTGCTGTGTACTTTCGGCATTGTAGCTGTAATTAAGTGCCTTGGAAACTGTCTGTAACGGTAGGAACCAATCACCATCTTCATCAAAGAATTTTGACATATCCATTCCTGTTATTTCTATGGACGTGATGTTGTCAAGTCCATCATAAGATACCTGACAGTTGTCCACGAATCCTATCATATCCCAGTACAGTTCTCCGGGCTTGTTGTTCTGTATGACAAGATCCATTTCCTCTGTTGATTGCAGATCCTCCCATTCTTCAAGTTCCAATGTTTCAAACTTGATAAACACCGTATCATTGTACTGCACGAATTTTTCAAGGAAACTCTTGGTCTGATATTTCCCTCCCGACATTTGCGCATACTGTTCCACAATGGAACCGCCTGTATCCATGAGAACCGATTTATAGTTGGGGGCAACCGTTATGGAGAATGAACCTGTCTTTCTTGTTTTCCATGTATTCAATGATATTACAAGGGGGGTAATATCAACAACCTTGTCAAGTGACACCATATATAGGTACACACGACAATTCGCACGCATTGTAAGAAGGCTCATTCCTGTTTCAACGAAATCAGAATTTAATACCTGTTGTGATCTTATAAACTTATCATCTCCCACAAGTTCAAGGTATTGTGCCGAATAATAAGGTTTCACATCCATATTCTCAAACACGGAATCCATATTAGGATAATCAGGGAATGACCTGCGCTCGAACCCGTCACCCTTGAATATTACGGTGGTCTGCGGTTTTATGAACGGAAGTGCCTTTGCATCATAAGCATCCTTATATTTCACCTTTTCTATATCGTCATAGGTATTCCACACAACTTCCAAATTGGTGTTGTTGTTATTCAGTTTCTCGTCTTTCCACTCCGTCCAAAACTTTTCAGGAGTGTATTTTCTTTCCTGATCTTTCGGAACACGCTTTTGGTAACTTTCAATCCATCCAGGAACATCCTCTATTTTTGTGGATGTAATGACGGAAAGATATTCCTTATCCTGTTCTGCCATAACGATTATATGTTAATTAAATGTTAATTCTTTAAATTTTATTTCAAGTTTAAATGAAATAGTTTAAATTTGCACCAACAAATTAAACTAACGATTATGAACAAAGATACTGAAAATAACAGGAAAGAGAAGCAAAAAGACCGTTCAGTTATATGGTGGGGCTTCTATGGATTGTGGGTTGGGATAAAATTCAGTGTTATCCTGTATATCCTTGGTATGATAGTGATTATGACAATGACAATTATATGTAAAACTTTTTAAATATTATGGGTATGAATACAAATGATGTAGTATTGTTTAGCGGACTGTGGTTCGTATTGTGTGTGGTAGTGTACATTATCTTCGTTTGTCAAACAAGCAAACTGGCACAAAAATTAGGAAGGGATATTTTTATATGGACAGTATGCGCCATCTTTATGACCCCTGTGTTTGCAATATTGATGCTTCACTGTCTTGGAAGAACAGAGAAAAAGATTAAGGAGGATTTCTTTCAGGAACTGCAATGGAAACAGGATTTTGAAAGAAAGTTCCTATAAAGGAAGAGGGAGAATGATTTTCTCCCTCTTTTGGCAATAAGCAAATTCAATTATTGATTCTCTGCCGCAACAACGTTGTTTATTGCAGCTCCCGTCATTGCCATATTCTTACGCTTTAAGGCTTTTGTATTTTCATCTATTGCAGATTTCAATCCGAAGAACGCTCTTACTGCATCCATCTGTTCCTGTGACAAACTCCATACACCCGGATTCGTTGTTGCCGGACCGTCATATACGTTTCTATCGTAACGTCCAACCTTATCTTCAACCGCATTGGCAATCTCCTGACCTGTTCCTATATCCGGCTTAACGGCTTCATAAAGTTTTTCAAGGAGTTCCTTTATAGAACCAAGAGTTTCTTCCGTAGCCATTCCACCAATCTTGTTTTTCCAGTTATCCATCAACTGTTCAACAGGTCCGACAGTCCTTTGTGCGGCTTCACGTTCATATTGCATGGTACCGGGTTCCGCTTCCTTCAATTCCCCCATCCGTTTCATGATGGAATCAAATAGGGTGTTGAGGTCATACCATTGCCCTGTCCTTTGCTCTTCGGGTATCATCTGCCGTGATTCATCCATCAGTTCCTTGATATCGGTATCACTAAGGCCTGTGAATATATTAGGAAGGATTTCACGCATTTTGTTGTACCCGCTCTCACCTGTTCCCAACTGTTCCTGGAAATTGGACAGAAGCCTTCTTATGACTTCGGGCTGTCGTGACAAATCATCGGCTATAACACGCACATCGGCAAGCGTATTTACTTCGGGATGCGTTTCAACGATGGCACGTTGCAAATAAGCCTGTGCAACATCGTTCTGTGATATGCCCTGTCCTGCAAGTGCCTTGGATATTCTGTCACCCTGTTCTCCTACAAAACCCCTTTCACGTACTATGCCCTGTATGGCTGCGATTGCGGCTGCATCCGTTTCGCCTGTACGGGATAATACGTCACGGGAAATATCCGTGAATGTCTGAATGTGTTCGTCAAGGGTAGAAGCTATCTGTTCAAACGGAGTAGCAACTTTCGCCATTGCCTGTTCAAATGAACGTATGATAACGGATGAAGCATGTACCATATTATCTTCGGTAGATGCAAAACGCATAACTCCCTGTAATTGGTCTACGCTTTGCAATCCATATAGGCGTTCTGCGGCCATCAATGATTCCGCTTCACGTTGACCGTATTGGATATCACCTGTCTGTAACGTTCCTATCATACCGCCAGAAGCACGCAACAACCCTGCACGTCTGTTCATATATTCGTCAACAGTCATGCCAAGACTTGAAGCCGCATAACTTCCCTCACTATATCCTCTTCTGATTGATTGCGTGATGGAATCCTGTGTTGTTTGTGACCATGCAAGAACATTTTGCTCCATTTCCTGCACCCTGTCCATGATAGTCAGAAAACGGTCTGCCGCCACTTCTCCTTCAACATCCTTTCTTCTTCCCAGCCATTCACCGACAAAAGGAATCCATCTTACCTTATCGCCCTCATTCTGTGCTTCAACCCTCATTCTTTGGGCTGTCATTTGGATAGGGTTATCCCATGTGGAACGCATGTCGTATTCGTAATTACGTATATCACGCTGTTTGAATACCTCCCATGCGTTTTTAAGTGAATCAATGGCGAATTGGGCAACCATTGAAGCTATGTTTCCGCCAAGTACCCCTTTAAATACCGATTTGCCGATACTTCCTGTATCACCATCGGGAACGTTCACTCCTGCCCCCACATTGGTATCACCTATCCTGTCACCCAAATCATCTATGGCATCCAATTCAGCTTGCCGCCAATCATCCAATCTCTGTGACTGCGATACGATGGCACCGTAGATTGATTCTAGTTTCGCATTACCCTGTTGTATTACGGGACGTATCTTTGACGTGACTTCCGACAGGGATTGAAGCATACCAACCATCCTGTCACCTACCGCTGTAATTATCTCACCATTCTTTTCAATAGAGGATATAATGCCACTATCATCATAGGAAATGATGGAAGATGTGTTACTATCGTCTGTCCTATTAAATTCAGGTGATGATACGGGTTCGGCCTTCATATCCTCATTCACCCTGCTTACATTGCGGACAGTTTCGTTTATGTTTTCCGTGTTCCTGTCTATGTTACGGGTTGATTCGGCTATATGTTCAATAGTAGAGGAATTATTCGTTTCGGTATGTGAATTGTCAACTGTTTCACGGGCATTGTTGACATTCCGTTCTACATTGGTTTCGTTAACAACTTCAGTACGGACATTACGTTCATTCCTAATGGTTTCACCCCCTGTATCAGAAACATTTGTTACCTCTTGTGATTGGGAAGAAATAGGTGTGATATCATCATCTTTTAAATCATCAACCGTTCTTGATATGGAATCAATCTTTTTACTGTCACCCGTAAGACCTGCTGCCGCACGTCTTGACATCAACTTTCTTTCAAAATCAATTTGTTCCTGTACAGGATCGGTAGAAGTACGGGCATTATCACGTGGTTTTCCGTTGTCAGCTATTTCACGTAATATATCGCTATAATCAGGTACTTGAATAGGGTTAACTTCCTGCACGGGAAGTGGTGTCGGAAATCCTGCGGAAACACCTTCTGTATCAACAGGAATTGACGGTGGCGGTGTCACGGGCTGCCCGTCAACATCGAACTCGATTGCTTCCGTTTTCGGTTTCCTCTTTCTTCTTGGTTTCTGTTCAACAGGCGGTTCAACGGCCCATTCAAGACTTTGAACGTTCCCATCATCATCGTAAACGACTTTCGGCTGTCCAGGGGCCGGCTTTTCCTCTGTACGGTCGGGAGTAGGGGAGATTGCGCCACCCATTTGTCTGCGTGCATCCGTCTGTCGCTTCAATTCTTCCTCAAAAGAATCCGCCATATCGGAAACAAGCTGGCGGATGTTATCTACGGCAATCTGCCTGGAATCCTGTATCACATCATCGGAAACATCAGGCATGACCTGTACCTGTTTTGTTCCCGTATAACTGGAACGGATATCCCCTATCAGTTTGTCAAGACTTGACTTCTGATTAATGACCTGCAATTGTTCACGCAGCTTTTCGAGAGATTTTTCCTGTTCCTCCGAAAGCTGCTGTGAACCTCCTATCAGATCCCTGTACATGGCAAGACCTTCCTCCCTTAACTGCCGTAACCCGGAACCATCTGCCTTTATTCTTATTTCCTTTTCAATTGCCATAGCGTTAATTCTCTATGTTTTCTTCCTTACTTCCTTGTTCTTTGGCGGCTTCCTCTTCCTCTTTCATTATCCTGTACATCTCTTCACGGAACATCGCCATATCATTCTTGGTTATTTCCTGAACCTCACCTCTTGTCGCTTCAAAGTCAGACATCAACCAATCACCCGTATTAGGAATGTATTCCACTTTCTTGTCCTCATCGTCACCTTTCCTTAATTCCGAAAAGAGCATATCCTCTTCATATTCCATCATGGAAGCGAAAAAGGACATGCTCTTATGTTCCTCCGAAAGAAAGGCTATGTTATGTTTCTTGCGGACATATCTGTCATAAGGAAAGCGAGTGTTCCAACGGATGATAAAATCTTTCAATTCATCCTTGGTATTCGCCATAGGAATCAGTTTTCTGTGTCTGACAACAGATCAAATCCCTCCTTAATGAACGGGAATATCTCTTTCATGTATATGTCACGCAATTCCTTGAAATCAGCAAACCCAAGTTCACTTATGGGAACCTTGATATCGTCTATAAGTTTCGGACAGATTACCGTCAGCGTAGCTTCAATATCAATCACATCAAGTGCCATTTGGGCCATCTTGGTACGGTTTGACAGCATGGTGTTGTAGTAACCACGTCCTAATGCCTGTTTGTTGGTTTCAATACGGTAGAACTCTCCTACATTAGGGAATTTTACCGTATATTCCTTTCCTTTGATTTTTACAATCTTGGTTTCTTCCATTTTGTTCAATTATTATAAGGTTATTAATATAGGACAAATATACGAAATGGCAGTCGGTTTCGCAACTGCCATTCGATTGTACCCTAGAATGTCTTGAAGTTATCAGGATTTACATCGGTTACATACTTCTCGGAATGGTTCCTTAGGATACGCATCAGAATGCGATACAATCCCTTGTCGGTTACATATACGATAGGTTTGTCCTTGTAATGTTCATACTCTCGTGAACCATTGTCGGAATACATTTTCAACACGAACCACCCATAGTTTATATATTCCTGGTATGGCATCAGGTCAGAATCAAGAATTTCTTCATCCTGTAACAGTTCATATAGTCTGTTCCTTCCCAATAGGGAATTATTGGAACGGAAACGGATATTCAATATTCCGGCAATGAACTTCATCTTGTACGCTCCCTTTGTCTGACAGGTAGCAACACGTTCTACAAATTCGAGATTAGGAATATGTGACACAAGTTCTTCCGTTATCTCCTTGGAATCTTTCTTCCACATATCAGATTCAAGTTGCAACAACTTCTTTTCTTCCTGCATCTTTTTCTGTTCCTGAATCCATGCTTCGGCACGGGCGATCGGATCTTCTATCATATAGGAAGGAGATTGGTTGATTTCAACTTTTCCGTTCAATAGGAGTTCCTTAATTCTGTCATTACACCATATCGCAAATTCTGGGCTTAACCAACGGGCAAATTCCATAGCCACATCTTCGTGCATCCATGTACCTTGCTGAAATGAACCACTATTCCCTTTGGCTGTTACCACTAAATTAGTGATATCCGATTTTCGGACTTCACAAAGTGATGAAAGAAAGGTCTTTGTAGATGGAAGTTCCAACCACTTTGCTGGCCGTTTACCAAATGGTTTCGCCATTTCTGTGGCATTAATCATTGTAGATTTCCCTGTATTAAATGTTACAGGATAGTTGTTGTACTGGAAAATTTTAATACCTTTGTCCATGATTTTATAATTAAAGGGTTAAACGAATTGTTTTAAAATTACAGCCTTGTTGTGAAACAAGGCTTTTGCTTTTTAAAAAGCCGAAGCTGTTATTATTTCGGTTATTCATAATTAAGCACGATTTTTTTCTTAGTTTTCAATACCTTTTTAATAATCTCTATCAATTCATTGAATGTTTCATCCCTTTCTTTTTTATCGGAAGTACGATAAACAGATTCCAAATATTCCCATTCTTGTATCTTTTCATTTACCATTATATTATAAGGACTGAAACAAACATATTTGTGAAGATTATTCTTGTCATCAAACAAAGGATAGGGAATGAGAAGATATACATCCCATTTCTTTTTATAATCACTCCATGAAATAGATGTTCCATTTTCTTTGTTATACAATTCAATGAGATTGTCTATATATTCTTTTAAAAAAGAATTATCGCACCCCATAAAATCAATTACCCGGTCTTTTTTAGGAACCCCATGTGTAGCGTAAGACTTTACCTTACCTCTCAATTTTTTCATGTAAATCGAAAATGGGTGATTATCCAATTTTGATTGATAATCTTGTTCCATCCACTCTTTGAAGCTATTTTGAAGCTGGATCACAATTTTATCCATAGCTTCACTTTCTTTTTGTTTCATACTACGTTGTTTTAAAATTACACCGCAATATTATAAACAATATCTTTAAACAGGGAATTATTAAATATTATTTAACTATAAATATAAGTATTAAGTATAAGTTAAATAATTATAATTATAGTAAAAAATAAGGACTTACAATTTCTGTAAGTCCTTGATTATCAATGATTTAAATTACTCATTTGAGTTATTTATCGTTGAAATTGGGTTAAGGTAGATTCCGGTAACATTGTAGCCCGCTAAAGCCCCCTCTGCCAATGAAAACGATTGGTTATTTACAAAACACGGATTCAACATTACGATTGTCTTACCCGTTTCGTTAACCTGTGTAACCATCTTGGTTGTTGCATCCTGTTGAGCGATTTTCTTCTTGTACACTTCAAGAGCAAAACCGAGTTCTCCCAATGTAAGGGTGTCAATGATAGCCTGTACAGAACCAAGTCTGTGAAGCATACCTTCCATTACGGGAGTGTTCAGGTCAATGAAATACTGATCAACGGTAAATGTACACTGGTATCCAACAGGAGGAACTTCCTGTAAGATAAGGCTTCCCAATCCCTGTACGTTTGCACGCTGAACAGTTTCCTGCCATTGCAGGTTACGAACGAAACCTGCAATCTGATTGTCAATTCTGATATATGCTTGTGGTGCAGTAAATACCTGCCCTACTGTTGCTTTTGGCATAATTACATCTTTTTAGAGTTACGAGATCAAGTATCCTGTGAAGAATAACTTGTTAATTTCGTTGTTTACACGAATCTTGTAGGTCACAAACCATGCTTCCCCCTGACGTGTTGCCGCAACATCTTGGAATCCAAGAATCAGATTATCCTGCTGTGTTGTTGCCACACGTGCCTGTAAATAGGCGATAGTCCAGTTCTTGATTGCTCCTTCCGACAATGTGTTTGCATTGACACCGTTTTCATTGGCCAACAGGTCAAGTTCCGAATTGATAACCAATTCCTTGTTAATCTGTGCCACAATACGCATGAACTGAATGGAGTAGGATTGTCCGCTTGTGTTGAACAATACATCGTTGTCCTGCAAAGTATTGATGCCCTGCAATACAACGTATTTGTTTACGTATGTATTCCAGCGTGTAACCAATACACCATACTTGATAGCCTTTTCAGCTTCTGCATCACTGGGTGAGTGCATTAACTTGTCAATACCGATTGACTTGTTTGTTACAGGGATATAAGGTGCCTTTCCTGCTGTACGTCCTACGATTGCACATAAGTTGTACATTACACCGTACCAGCGCAAACGGTTGCCGAATGCCGACTGCATTCCTGCCGCGCCATGTACAAGACATACAGTATCGCTATTGAATCCTTGTGCCAACTTGCATGACTTATCAAAGTCTGCCTTGGAATCATATCCACCTACAAACAGGAAGTGAGTGAATTTTGCTTCTGTTGAGTTGTGCGCCATATAGGATTTAACCAGCGAACTATTTGCGTTGGTGCCAAACTGGTCAATAATACAGAAACTGTAATCCAACGGCTTGATTTGTTCCAATACGTCATTGAAATAATCTGCGTTGAATGTTTCGGTACCGCCTGCTGCAAGGATGTAGGTTGAAGCATTCCATTTTTCAACATCATCTTCCTGGATTGTTCCATCACCCTGCGGTTTTGAAGCGGAATTCAATGTGAACACTTCCCCGAAGTCGCTTCCGTTCTGTGCCCAGTCAATCAGTTCGTTGATTGTGGATACTTCTGGTGACTGCAATACAAGTGTGGGATTTGCGGCTGATGCTACTGTGTCACCCCATGGATAACCATCTTCCGCATTACCCGTATATGTTCCTCTCCAGAACTGTACGATGTATTTTGTAGGATCTTCCACGCCCGGAATACAATTCGCCCCGTAACCTGTGATAAGGTTGTCATCCTGCATCTTTCCGTTAGGATACAGACCTTCGTCCAGTGTGTCGACTGCGAATGTTCCGCCTGCCGTAGTTGTCAATGTGATAGTTGCTGATGTAGTTTTTGCGGCACGCACATACATCAACTGTGAAACACCGTTTGCCTGTGAATTTGACGGATCGGGAGAAAACAGTTTTTCCGCCATTCTCCACCATGCCCCACCTTTTACAAAATCACGAAATTCTGATATTGTAGAGAATGAATAGATGGATTCTTGACCTTGGAAATTCTGTCCGTCAATACCGCTACCACCACCAAATCCTGCTCCGAAAACGCCTGTGTCGATGATCAGTACGGTTCCAAAATCTGATACCCGTGGGGGCTGTGATTCACCGCTTATAATGCGTGAATACGCTCCTGGGAGTGTGATTTTTCTATTGTTCCAGTAAATACTAGCCATAGTTGTATAATTTGTTTGTATTCTAACTTTTTCAATAAACGCCCAACTTTAGACTTTATCTGCCATAAAGTTAAGCGTTTAATGTTTTCTTTCAAAATTATTTCAATGAAACGGCAGGAACATCAACCTTCTCTACAATCAGATTGAAGTCAGAATCCATTACATACATTGAAACCTCTCCCGTGAAATTTTCTACAAGTCCAAGGCCATTATGCAATGAAACGAAAGTCCAGTCACCGTTACCACGTTTCATAATAAGCGATTTTCCTCCTGGAAGAACAACTCCTACTTTACTCATTTCAGTTTCATTCAATGTAACTTCGGGAGAAAATGATACCTGAATAGGAACACGGTTTTTCTTTTGTTCATCCAAAGCTACGGTTGATTCAAATGTGGCAACAATCCAAGGCAAACCATATCCGGCAGCTTCCTCATCTTTCCAAGGATATTGTGCTACATATTCGGCAGGCATATTGGCTTCATAGCTTGCCTTGTCTGTAACAGCCTTCAATGTGAATCCCGTTATCTTGTTTACAGGAGTAGGGGTGAGAAGTTTTGCAATACCTTCGTTGAACTCCTGTTGTGTGCCACCGTATCCGGCAGCTTCCACGTCCATGTATGTGCCTTTTTGCAAACGGTCAATCAGTTCCTGATTGGTATAAGGCAGTTCTGCTACCAATAATGGATCTACTGCCGGATCTGCGACAGGCTGCACCTTTTCTTCTGCCTGTGCCATTGCTTTTGTTTTCTTTGTTGTTGACATAATTTCTAATTTTTAGATCAGATATATTCTTACTTCTGCCTTACGGCAACCGTGAAACCATTGCTTGTTTCCACAAAACCGTTTCCCTGTGTCTTTAATACAACAGGAACAAGAAGTTTCTTTGGCTTCGTGACCACAAATGCTTTCTCGTTAGTCTGCACCATGTAACCGTTCTTTGTTGCCAGGACGCATCTCATAGTACCGTATTCCTTATTCCATATTCCCGGATTAGGAGAGGAACCTGGTCCATAAGAACTTCCGCCCCCTGCACCTCTGAACGGTCCTTCGCTTCCTATCGCTCCGGCTATTCTTACATAAGTTCCTGGTAAAATAACTGCCATAATATTTATAATTATTACTTTATCTTTCTGATTATAAAGATAGGGAATTATTCCGTTCCATACTCCATATCTGCTGCTGCCTGTCCTGCATCCAGGAATATCACGTCACTTAACAGGTCCACATTCGAGAATGATGTCACCAATTCCATTGCCGACAAATCAACCGAAACAGTTTTCATGAACACAGGAAACGGTACCAAATCAGTATTCACCATCACTTCATCCTGTGAAAACTCAATCGTATCATACATTGTTGCCAATGTGTCGTAGGAAGCCAGGAAGGCTGCATAAAGGGCTTCCCCCATTGTAACAGATTCAAGGTAATTATCTGATACACAAAGTATTTCCATATTGTACCTACGATGATCCCTGTATTCTATATTCTGTCCGTCAGGAGAAAAGGCAACAATCTTCCCTATTGCGTTTCCCGGCCCTTTTATTTTATGAGGTTCCCTTACGACATAACAGGGTAATCCTGTCTTGTCTTTAGGAAGTTCATATCCTACCTTTACATTTCTCGGACTTTCATCACCTCTTAGAAACAGTGACTTTGCCTGTTCGTAAAAGTTGAATGTACCGTCCGTTGAATCATTGAATATCTTATACAGGAACGTATTTGTCTGATCGTCCTGTTGCGAATCCTTGCGTATTATGCCAAGCAAGGCTTCCACCATTTTCTTTATGTGTACAATAGGAAGCATAACTATTCACCGTTTAAAATTCTGTCCAAAACAACATCCACAACCTTGTCAACCACAGAGGGTACGTCCACCATGTCAAGTGCCTTATCCATAAACTTCCGCGCGACAATCCCTGTATGGAACCATGCCGTATAGTCGGATGCGTCACTTACCCTTCTGAATGTCATGTACTGACTTCTCTTCTCCGTTACAGTAGAGGATGCCTTTACCCTGACAAGTCCTTCGTATATGGGAGATTTGTGGATGTATTCAGGTACTTTCAGTTGCGGAGTGTTTATTTCCTTGCGTGAACCGATTGTATTGTATTTCCTCAACTGGTTCCTTGTAAGAGGGCCACTCTCCTTCCTTATCGCGGAATAGACAGACGCAGGCATTATGGAATCGAATCCCCCAGATTCTGCAACCGCCTGTGAGGTTGCGTGCCGGAAGGGGATATCGATGTACCATCCTGAACCAATCTTCTTACTCTTTACTTTCGGAGAATTTCTGAATCCGGGCTTCATGTCAAACGGAGATGCTCCATCCTCTATCATTAGAGGAAAATCGGCATACAGTCCGAAAACTATTTCATTGGGGGCAACCCTGTCCTGGACCATGGCTTTCTTGTATTCGGGCCGTGTTCCATGAAGTCCTTGATTCACTAGAGAGGTCCATCTTTCCCAATACAGACTACTTACAGTATCTATGATGGATGATTCTATTCTCGAAATTTCCGTATCGGAAAGCGAGAACTCACTTACAAGGTCTGTAAAGTCAATGTCTATCGGGATGTTTGTCATTTCTCTATCCTCCGTATTTCATATTCTCATTTATCTGTACTCCTGTACCGTCAAAATTGGGCTTTTCTATGGCTATCAGGTGTGAGCGTCTGCCTATTGCCTGAATAGGAAGATATATCTTGTCTTTCCCTCCCTGTGCCGTTTCCCAGTCAGACCGTATCTCATGCGGAATGTCTATTACATGAAACTCCGGCTCGTGCTTGTAATAGATACTCAATGTTTCTCCTGCCTGTATGTCCACGTTATCGCCAAGCAATACGCAATACCCGTTCTTGTCACTGACTATGAAATTGTCAGAAGAAACCATTTTAAGCGGTTCTACGGAACTTACGTACTGATAGATACCCAATATATCGACAGGATGATAAGTCGTGAATACGAACCTCTGTGAGCCTATTTCACGCACTGTAAGAACCTCACTGTAATAGGACCATTCGTTATGTATGGTAATGCGGTCATACCATGACAGGTTGTTTTTGTCAGAAGCTATCACGGTAATGGCTATCGTGCCCAAAAGTTCCTCCGACCATCTCATGTATCGGTTGGTAACGTTTATTCCCGTGATAAGTGCACGGGTGGAAATGGCGTTCACGTAGAAATAGCCCGTTCCGAAACAGTTCTGACAATCAATGAGTGCATCCCCTCCCTTGCAGCACGGACAGCGTACCGCACGTTCGAGAGATACCTCATAACCGTTATCCCATACCGCCTGATCGAAAGCTGGCTTGATAAATTCAGGATTCGCCCACCCGGTATTGGGATTCGGTTTTTGTAATATGGATTTTGAATTATTCATCTTTAAATAGGCATGAATTTGATGGAATCATATACCATTTTCAATCTCTTCAATGATGATGTGATTTCATCACCATATTGTTTTATTCGTGCCGAATATGCACTGTAAGTAGCTGACGCTGTGGATTGTATGGATTGCGAAAGTCCGTCCACGCTCAAACTCATTCCTGCAAGTCCGGCAATAGGGAATACGTTATCACCTGCGATTGCAAGGAACTGTATTGCCGCCAATTTACCTATAACCTGCATAAGGTCATAAGGTAAATGTTTGAGATCAAATCCTGTAATGTACTGTACATCCCAATAATCGGGTATCATGTCAAAACGCTGCATACCTATCTGTGACGTTATTCCCGTCAATATCACATCTGCATTTGCCTGTGTGGTGGATGCTCCCGTAGGAACGACACTCAATCGTCTTGATCCCGGACCATCACTTTTCTTTGCATATGAAAGCCATGTTTTCGGATAGATTATCTGTTCAATCTTGTTGAGTAACCCTATTAGGGATAATCCTACCGTATTGGGATAGCTTAACGGGATTATCGGGAACGACTGCCAGTAATCGAGCGCATAGAACACTTCCGATTCCGTTATCAGTTGCTTGGCTATTTTCAGATTGAAATAATTCTCCATTTCCGTCTGTGCTGCCCGTATAAAAGCAAAGACAGCTTCATCTGATAATGTACTACCATCAGCTTTCTTCATGCTTACTCCATATAGGAACAAGTCGTATAGTTCAGAAACCGAATACACAATTCCCGTATTCTTTCCGTAATTAATAGACAGCACAAGTTTTCCCATTTTATTTCGTTGTTTTTGTTACAAGCAAGTCAATGATCTCATCCTTTTTCTTACCCTCAATATCGGACGGTTCGATACCTTCCGTTTCAAGAGCGATAGTTTTCAGTTCATCAACTTTCATTGTCTTCAATTCCTTTCTTAATTCATCTTCCGCACTGGTTTCACCTTTTGCTAGAGTAGGGTTTTCATCCTCTTTTCCGTTGTCTGATTTTTCATCCTTGATTTCGGGCATTTTTGCTCCTTTTTGAAGTTCAGCACACAAATTTCTCCAGTCCAGGGCTTCTTTCTTTGCCTTGCCGATTTCAATACTCTGTGCTTCGATAATGTTTTTCAAACGGCTTACTTCCGCTTCCATCTCCTGTTTGTATCTCTTGATATCGTCAGTCAGTTCGATTTCAAGTTTGGTATTGGTAGCAGGCATCTTCCCTTCAAGGAATACGCCAGGATATTTCGATGCCTGCATTGCTTCCCACGTTTCCTTTGACACTTCCGCCTTGCGGCCTGTAAACTTCACCAGTTCGTTACCAAACATGAATTTCTGATTAGAGTAAACCTTTGATTCAATTCTTACTTTTTCTTCCATAATCATTTGTTTAAATTAAAAAGGGAAGGAGTTTGTAACCTCCCTCCCTTTTATTGAATTAAAAACCTATAATCGTTGAACTTATGCCAAACCTTCTTTACCGATATTAACGATGCGAACGACTTTGGCGGGTTGGTATAATACAGGAGTACCGTAGTTCAAGATAGCGAATCTACGAGATGGAGATGTGATAGCGAAATCCATCTTCATAGTATCTGCGAACTGCAAGTATTCGTTGATTTCAGAGTTATTGTAGTAAATCAATGCTGACTTGGTTCCAGCAATGATACGGTTACGGTCACGAACCTTGGTTGCGGCAGCACCGTCATATCCGGCAGCCAATTGAGATACTGAAACCTCAAAAATCGGGAAGTATTTGGTGTTGACATCAATAACAGCGTTCTTTTCGGTACGATATACAACGAAACAAGTAGCTGCGTATGCACCGCCTACTCCGGCTGCGAACTGCAAATCAACTGATTGCTGTGCTGTAACTGCGATAGCTGCATCAGACATAGCAACAGGAGCAGATTCACCGTAACGGTTCTTAGCTGTAACGATGTAACGGTAGCTACCTGCATGGTTGGTGAAACGAGTTTTTGTATCGTTGTTCTGTGCAGCAGCGTCAGCAGTCTTAGTAGGAGCAACAGGGGCTTTTGCAGAAGTAGCACGATCGCCCAAACGTTTCGGCTTACGTTCATCGAAGAAACGGTCATTTCTGATATTCACACGACCGAACTGTGTAACAATGTCGTTTACGCTCTGACCCATTGTAGCACCCACAACAGAGTTAGGATAACCAACAAGAACACGTTTTGATTCGTGGAACTGTTTAACGTAGTCGTTGAACACGATCGGGTTAGAGATGATACGGTCAAATTCACCGTTATATACGTTAACGATTACATTGGCTGCATCCTCAACCAATTTGTCATTCAATACTGAACCGTCAGCATCGACAACAGCAGGGTCATTGAAGTAAGCATCCAAAACGTTTTCAGAAGTCATACCTTCAATTGTGCCACCTTCTTTGGTTACAACACCGATCATGTGTTGGCGGAAGATACCGTCAAACTGTTCGGGAACACAAGAAGAATCGGCATCAACCAATCTGCGGTCAAGCATCGTTTGCAACAACAAAGTCTTGTTTTCAACTTCACGGGCATACATCTTTACACCGCCAGCCAATTTAACAAGCATTGCAGGATGAGTAACCTGACCTGTAACACCCATGAACTTGGCAACGATTGAACGTCTGATGTATTGAGAATCGGTTTCTTCTGGAGTTTCACCTTCTGCATTGAAGATACCTACTTCCTCACCATATTTTGACAATTGGTTGTATTCGTGAACGGTGTTGTCGATTTTGTCTTTCGGCATTTCGTTCAGATAAACCAACTGATCCAAACGGTTAGTCAACACTTTCAGGACTGCATCCAAAGATTCAACTTTCAGACCACCACCTGTGTTAACTTCGTTGTTGTACTGCATACCTGTTTTCAATCCGGCTTCCATAGCCTTCAAGATTTCGGCAGAGTTTTCGTTTCCTACCTGGAAACCGTCAAATGAACCACTATAATTGTATAAATCTTCCATATTCAATGTATTTGTATTTTGTATCTAACTGTCAGCTTGCGCCATTATTTGCACAAAACAAAACCTTTTGATTTAGCGTAGTTGTACAAGTTCTTTCCTACTGTGTTTGCATAGGAATCAAGCATGTATGTTTTGTAATCATCTTCGATTGACTTCTGAATGTTTTCATCAGCCTTTTCGTAAAGATTTTGCAACAGACTCTTGCAGAACTCACGCTGTCCTGTAACACTTACTTCCAACTTACCGTTTTTTTCATTCATTTCAGTGTCAATGGATTTTTCGATAGCAGACAAACCCATATCACCCTTAAACCCCGGAGCGGTGTTTTTTGCCATTGCATCAAATCTTTCATTGATTGACTTGTTCAGTTCAGCAAAACCTTCTTTCATGCCTGCAACGATAGAAGCAGAAAGGCTTTCTCTGAAAGATTTGAGAACATCAGCGTCAAGTCCTTTTTCAACCTTGCCTTCTGAATCCTTATCTTCCTTGTAGTCCTTTTCATCTTTCTTCACTTTCTTTTCAGCATCAACAGCAGCCTTTTCCTCCTTGTCGATCTTTTCTTCCTGCTTAGTTTCCGATTCGTTATCCCCGGCTTTTGCAGATTTTTCGATACGGATATTTCCGGCTTCGATTTGTTCAGCGATATATTCATCACTGAAAACAGCTTGAAGTGACTTGAACACTTCGTTGTCTTTGTATTCTTCTAAGTTTATCATACTTCGATTATGTTTATATATACAAACTAAATTATTCTGTTTTTCCGCTTACCATCTTCATGTAATCCATAAGAACGGATTTATTTACATCCCCATTTTTGACCGCACAAACAAGTCTGTCAAAATCATCCTTGGAGAACTCCTTCTTATTGACAATGGACAATTCAAGGCTCTTGTTTACAATAATAACATTTTTACCGCAATCCACTTTCAATAAAGGCAGATTATCCTCATAAACAAAGTCACCATTAGGAATATAAAAATCCTGTTTCTGCATACCCTTAACAATATCGGCATACGTATTACCGTTTACCGGATTCATTGTAAGGGCCACATTGGTAATCAGTGTTTTTGTTATGTGTTTAGGATTATCCTTATCTCTTTCCAACGCCTTTCCTTCAATGGAGAATCCTGGGGTACGCTTTGGTTCAGACTGTTCCATTTCAAGTGCTGTATCGTAGAATGCTCTTGCTTCGGAAGATTTGCTCCACAACTTACATTTCAAATAGAACTTATTTTTCTCAATCTTTGCTTCCAACGGAACTCCTATAAAGAAGCGACTTTTGTTTATTGGGGAACGTGTAGGAAGATGATCTAAATTAATCAATCCACGCTTCTTGAACACGTCAAGAACAAAGCCGTTCGGCTCCATAGAATCACCTTCAAAGTCCTCTGAATTGTCAGAAGCAAGACCTTCAAATATCATATTCTGATATCTGCGATCATCACCTCTTTCATAATCCAACGGATTGAATTTTGATTTATGAATGATGGCTTCCAGTGTGAAATTTAATCTGTTATCGTCAAACACGTCTTATTATATTTAATCTTAACTTACTAACACAAAGATGAATATTTTTCTTTGGTTAAACAAAAACTTCAATCAAAAAGTGTCATGGAGCACATTTACGCGCCATGACACCCGTTGTTTTAATGTAATTGTAATCGGTATATAGACTGTTTTGTCTTGACAAGAAAATCATCAATCAACGACAGTTCACCAAAGTAATCTTCATCCCCGTCCAACGATTTACGGAATTTGGTTGTTCTCTCAAACAACAGTTTGATGAACTTCAACGGATCAGATTCTTCGATTTCTTCCGATTCAACCGTATTGGCATCAAATCGCCCGAACAATGCCTGTCCTGATTCGGCAAGAGTATCCTTAAAGTCATTCATCAAGTCACCCACTTCATCAAGATACACATGTTTAGAATTATCTTCTTCTGTCCAATGAAGATTGTCCTTACGGGTAATCATACCCTGTAAGAAATTGATATAGGAGAGAAAATCGGCTTTCTTTGTCTTTTCAGATTTCTCTATATCATCATTTTCCTTTTTGACATCGTTTTCAACGGACTTATTTATTTCTTCGTTCCTTCTCAAACCATTTACATAAATACAGTTATGGTTAAACTTCCATTCCTGTTCACCGTTATCAGGAGTGATTACCTTGACTGAAAAATCAGCGCATCTCCCGGACACTTTCTGTATCATGCCCAACATGTCAAAGAACTTTTTCGCACTTTCGGAATTTACCCCCGAATAACTAAAAGAACCTTGTCCATATACATCTTCTATCGGCTTTTCATCAACCTCCACATATTTCTCCGAATACTGTCTTTTCTTGAATGAAATAGCCTTCTCCACCTTATCGTCACCGTTTTCAACACCTGACCCCTGTGGACCAACAACTTCTTCTTTAAGACTTTCAGGAGCGATTTCCCCAGCATCGGCAGTAGTCATGGTTTTTTCTTCAACACCTGTTTCGTTTTCCGACTTCTCAACCTTTCCTTCTTTCTTCTCTCCCCATGATTCAGGTAACTTGTCTGTAAGACCAAGTTCCTTTGCACGTTTTCTTATCCATGCCTTTACTTCTGATTTGGGCATGTCGGATGCTCCTACAAGACGTATGGCATCATGTAAATCCTGTTCGTTTCTGATAGGATATTTGCCGTTCGGCATCGCTTCACCTTTCTTTGCAAGATCCTTTCTTTCTGAATGAGAAAAATAAGTTTTGTTCTGCGCTTTCAAAACTTCATCAGGATGCTCCTTACAATAGGTGTCAAATACTGATTTGCTGATATATCCTTCCGAATATGCTTTCAGTATCCTTGTTATACCGCATGAATCGTCAAGACCCATAATTCTTTTCAGATTCTCTTTCATATCGAAAATAAAGTTGTAATTATCAATTTTATCCAGTTTTATCCATGCAGAACCAACTTCCTCTTCGCTGTCAAGTAGGATGCTTGCACCTTCCTTTTCATCAAGAGTGACCATATAATAGTGAATGTCCGCATCGTTGTTTTTATAGGTGGCTACCTCACGTAAACGGTCTGCGGCCACCTCTATTCCCGTTTCCTCCCACAATTCTCTACGTGCAGCTACTTTAAATTCTTCTCCTTCATCTACATGACCTCCGGGAATACACCAATCATCCGTTGCCTCTCCCATATCGGTACAACGGTTAAGGATAAGTATTTTTATCCCATCGGGAGTGAACTTCTGAACAATAACATCCGCATATTTCACGGCACCCTTGCTTTTCAGAAAATCAAAGTACACAGATTTTGTTATCTGTTTCTTTTGATATAGGTATCTCATTTTTTCCGCCTTGTCAATCTCCTTGATTGCAATAGAAAGATCCTTGTCGGATGAAATGGATTTCATCACGCTCTCATTCTTTATAACAAGGCCACGTAAATCGGATACTTTTATCCCCTGTTCCTTGATAAAATCATCATATCGGTTCATTGCATCCTTCATATCTTCATCCATTTCACCTTTCTCCATGAACATGGACTTCAATGCGGACATTTCAGAGAAAGACTTGGCAAGTTCATTTCCCTTGTCTTTGTATTCATAAGACTTACGGACAGCACTTCTATATTTTCTAAGTTTATCCGAAGCAGTTTCTAACCCAAGTAAACTTCTTATATTCATAATCAAATTTTTAAATAATCTCATCGCATACTAAAATACCGTCAGCAAAATAACTATGCGCCCGATTTACTTCAAGAGAATAGCATATCTTATTGATAGTTTCCATCTTTTCAATATCCACTATCTTCTTTATCCCTTTCAAAGTTAATAAACTATCTCCCTTTTTCAAATCCTTGACATATCTCCATCCATCTTCCGACATAACAAGCTGCACTCCTTGAAAACGATAACCTACAATATCATCATCACATCTTATATTATAGGAAACATCATATTTGGTTGCCAATTCCTGAACAAGTTTCTTGGCTATATGATAGCTTTCCTTATAGGACATGACAGACATACCAACAACAATATCTTTGATGTATTTGTCACCCTCTATTGTCCTTATCGCTGTAAAACCCGAATTGAATCCCATAATCATTCCTCCCCTTTATATTCTGACTTGTTTCCTGTCAACATCCGTGCACTCTCCATATCCAATGCACGCAAGAAAGTATCTTCCATGACATAGGAGAATCCCGGCTCACATTCCACTTCATATATAGTAGATGTTACGGGAATACGGGTAACATTCATATTGTGCCGTCTGTAATAAATGATATTTGAACCGTATGACATGGAATTTTCCGGCCCGATATCAGGCAAGCAATAATTCCCTTCAAGAACTTCACTCACTTTCTTTGTTATGAACGGCATCCATACCACATCATTAGGATTGTCGGGTATTTCCTTGCACATGATAAGAGTATCAGGGTGCATCAAGGGGAAACACGTTTTCTTTCCGACATAGTTCTTAAATTCCAATCGAAGCAAATCCCCCTCATATTCGATAGGGGTAACGCTTACGATGGTTCCATCGCAAAACTTCATGGAATTTCGGTCAAACAGCAAAGTAACAGGAGAACCTTGCACTGTTCTAAATGTCTTGTCACCTGTCATAATTCGTTTGTTTTCCTGTAACTCATTAAGAACTTTTGGGCTTTTAATCCCAAGAACATTCTCGTAGACACACTTTATTCTTTGTCCTGAATCCAAAAACATGATTATAGGTTTTAATTGTTAAACATCAAATTCCTTAGTTCCAACCTTGATATGAATTTTGGATTTTCGTCTTACCTTTCTTTCCTCTTCTTTCATAGGAGAAGTGACGAACATCCTTAATTTTTCATCCCATTCATCAAACATCGGGTTGTAGTATTGGAGCGAGCAACGACAGAAAGGGTGCGTAGCCTGGACAGTAGGAAGCCATTCTCTCTGCCTTCTCCCTACGTTGGTCCCATTGGCAAGCAATTCTTTCAGTTTGAAAATTTTGGGTCTTGAACCAAGCCCATTTGTAGTGAAGAAACGTATGCAATATGAGCATGCACCATTAAACACCATCTTGTACACAAGTGCATCCTCACCATGCAAGTCAAGAATACTAAGTGCAGTTCCTTCCTCAAAGATATTCTGCATCTCTGTTTCCATGATGCGAAGCCAGTCCTTTTCCCATATCTGTGTTCTATGACCTATGTCACTTACAATCTGTTTTATAGTCTGTTTCTTGTTGAATACAGTACCATTCATAACGGCTTCCTGGATCACCCTGCGTTCAGCTTCTGCCTGTGCATTGTCATATTGGGATGCAACCTCTCCAAGAATAGCTTCTGCCACATCCTTTTTCATCTTATCTCCAAGACCTTTGAGATAGGTATATGTTTTTGTGGCCGCCACACCAAGACGCATTTGATCTGTAAGCGTCAATTGGGAAACCTGTTCGGATGATACGAATTTATAAAAGTCAGCATATCCTAATGATGCAGTCTGTCTTGGTTCAAGAACTCCGGCAAGTCTACCGAAAATCATGGCCTGCTGATATGGTGGGATTCGCTTCATCTCCTTTTCAAAATCAAAGTTGAACTCTTTAAGGAGTTTCTTGTCTGATTCCGAAATAAACTGTTTCCCCAACACTTTTATGATAAGACGGACAAGACGATAGTCTATTATTCTGAATATCCTCTTGATTACTCCATCCTGTTCATAAAAAGGTGGATAAAACCTCAAATCCTTATCTATCCTGTTTTCTGCCATAATCTATCAGTTCTTCCGTTATCTGCTTTATCATGTTAGAAATTTCATCCTTATAGATGTTGTTGGCTTCACTCTCATATACATCCTGAACCTTTGGAAAAGGAGGTTGCTCCTTTGTCCGGGATTTATAGAATATCTTCCCGTTAGGAGCAATCTTTTTAATAAATTGAAGTCCTTTTTGCATTATCATTCACCTCCAAACATCTTGTTGATAACTTCCGTGGCCCTGTCCATGATGGGATTGTCACCATACATGGATTTATATTTTGCAAATGGATCTTCTTCCTCCGCTGCCACATTGGATGATGGTTGCTCTTCCTCATTCTCCACTCCTTCTACCTCACCTCCGTTCATCTGACCTCCCATGGCGGCAGCGTTATCCTTGTTGATTTTATAATTCATCCATACGGAATTGAGGATTGTGTCCTTTTCAGGATTGAACGGTCTGCCTGAATATGCTTCAAAAGCATCCTCCAATGAGATCATTCCTGCTTCAAGTTTCTTCTTGTCGATTTCCACTTTCAATGCTTCATCTTCAAGATCAACGCCTGTAAAAGCAAACTCGAATGATTCATCAAGTTCCGATACAAGATATCTTGTTATGATTTCTTGTAGGAAGGATAACATGGGTTTAAGGCCTTTCTCACGTGAATGCTTTAATCTCTGTCGTTGGCCGTCCTGTCCGAACATCTGTGCGGATTCCTTGAACTGGAATCCTAGTTCTGAGGGGTCTATACGATAGACAGAACATATCAGCACAATAAGGAATTGGTTCCATAAATTGTACTCCATATCCTTGTTGCAATTATGAACAACCATTCCATTTGCAACAAATTGATGTTTATCATTAAACATTTCAACATCAACCATACGTACAGTTTCGTCAGATTCTTCTAATTCAACAACCTCACAAAAAGAATAATTATTTACAAATTCTGGTAATTTATATCCTACCATATTTGCATAATATTTTACTTTTTCTAATGAAGCTATCTGATAACCTTTTCCTATATTTTGCACATCATGAATGTGTTTCTTGGAAAGCTGTTGTTCTTTTGGAAGAGAACGATTATACAACCTAATAGATGTAGCTAAACTTTTAACTAAATCCTTGGGAGATTCCTTCATTATATAATAACTTCTTTCTTTTGGTTGAGCATAATAATTATCAATTTTATAATCATGCAAAAAACCAATTCTTTCCATAAACAATTCCTTATCTTTTATAATAAGCACATTGTCTTGGGTTACATTACCTAATTTACCAACTTTTCTTTTTGCTTTGTATCCGGTGCACTTTATTCCTTCTGATAAAAGCAATAATTTTGCATCTGACATTAAAAAGTTATAAGAACAAGTCAAACTTATATATCTTGACTTATAATTGGGGGACATAGAACAACAGCCGTCAGCAGAAAACCACCCTCTCAAAAAGGCCCTTCTCCATTCTGAATTTGCAGAAAAGAGAATAGAAGGAACTGTTTTACCTTCACAAGAAGGTGTTATACCCAATTCATTAAACAACCATTGATGGAATGTGTAATCGCAAATATGAACACGTTTTTCATAACCTATCATGCTTTTAAAGCCAGATTTTTCTTTTTCTAATTCAATATATTCTTTAGAATAATGACGAACCTTTAAGTAGGCATTGATACCGTATTTTTTACATATTGCCAAATGCTCTTCTATTATCTGATCTTCTTTAATTGGGTGATAAAATAATGTAATGGTTCTTTTCCCTTTTTCATTAACTGAAATCCATCCATCACCAATCATCCATCCAAGAAGTTCAAATAAATCCCATTCCACTTCTTTCCCCTTAAAAGTAAGAGTACGTTTCTTTTCAATTACATTTTTGTTTACCAAAACATAATCCCCCAAAACAATATTCTTTCTTTCAACCCACGTCGGCTTGGAATCTCTAAGAACTAAAAATTTATGTTCAGAAGAAGTTTTCAATGTCATTCTATTGGACAAAGTCAAAGAACAAATCCTCTTTTCTTGTGTCCTATATATTTTACATTCTTCAAAACCTTCTCCATCCCAAATTTTACTTACAACACTTTCTTTTTCCCCAAGTATGGAATCTAATGTTTTCTTACCATCTTCGGTAATAACTTCACTATCTGGATGCAAACACTTTTGAAGATCAATCCATTCAACCTGTGATTGTGCCAAAACAGGGATTCTTCCTGCGTTTTGAGGTCCTGCCATCATTTGATACCACATTTGCCTAAACTCGTTCAAAGTGGTTTGGGAAACATTTTCACCCTTGATATTCAACAGACCTTTGGGGAATACACCGTTCTTGAATGAATTACCATTGGATTGTAAGGACCATAAGAACCATGTCACAATCTCATTGAGTGTTTCAAGTTCCGAAACCCCGTATCCGTTACGGTAGACATCGGTTGACTTGTTACGCACCCCGAAACCGAGTTCCCACGGGTAATAGACGATTGATTCGCCTGTGACGGGATTTTTGAGAATCTGATTATCCCACACCATACAGTAGCGGGGCAAATATCCCTTAAACCGATATTTCTCGAACTCCTGCCTGTTCCGTGGGTCAACCGCACCAAGGAAACGTACAAGTGACGCGTCCACCGCCTTGAATCTGTCAAGTTCCCACATCCTGTTTCTTGTGGTTTCAAACGCAAGCTGGTCAAGTGTCAGCGAATCAAACGAAATCTTTCTTATGAAGTCGGGAAGGGTATCATAGTTATCCCATTTGTCGGTGTTGCCACCTCGTTCTAGGAACTCCACGATTTTTTCTACCTTCTTCTTGTCTTTCGATGATAAAGACAAATCTCCCGGATCAAACAAACCTCTTTTCTTTCTGATGGTATAACCTTCCTTCTGCTCGTCATCGGAGAAGTGCAGGAAGTTCTGTATCTGCTCTATACGTGTATTTACGATAGCCCTTACAAGATAAATTCCACCCATTCTACGTAACGTACTGAATGGAAGAATACCTCTTTGAGCAAGATAATCACGTCCACTATCGTTCCATACCTGCGGATCAAAGAAAACGGATTGAAGTTTTCCATTATCCGAAGTCTTTGAACCAAGATACAGATTTGCTTTCATCACATCTTCCACATCCCTAGACATCATAGAAGATTGTAATTTTGATTGCAAAAGCATGGGAACAGTCTTGCTTAATCTGTCCAGTTCATTGAAATCAAGGGAAGCCAAAGACTTCAACAAGTCAGGCTTCCCATTTTTATATGTATTTTTCCGTTTTCTACTCATTTCTGCAAAAATATTATGCCGAAGTGCCAGCAAGTTGATTAAGTGCCACAGTAGCTTCCTTTCCGCCCTCTGTTGCCGTTACCACGGCCGAACCTGTACGAGCTGCGCCTGTATTTGCGGCTGCAACTACCGAATAATCCATAGAGCCTTTAGTAAATCCCGTACCGGAAACAACTGTCGTATAAGCTACAACAATAGGTGCACCTGAATCCTTGCCGTTCACCTTCTTCTGTTTATTCGATGTGACATCAAACACCTTGGTTTCCCCTGCTGCGGCAAATTCAAGCGAAGCGGGATTAACCGTAAGTTCGTATTCATAGGTCACTGTTGCCGCAGACTGTGTAAGGGTTATTTCGGCTGTCTTTTCACCTTCGCTTGCAGTAATAGTAACTTTTCCTGTACGCTGTGATTCGGCTGTATTTTCAGCCGCAACAACCGTTGTGTCATTGCCGCCCTTTGAAAATCCTGTTCCCGATACGGCAGTCGTATATGTCACGTTCGTAGGGGCACCCGAATTTTTCCCGTTCAGCTTCTTCTGCTTCTGCGAAACCACACTGAATGTCTTGGATTCACCATTTGCAACAAAGGAAATGCTTGCAGGATTAGGGGTCAGCGTGTATTCGTATGTGATTACGGACGCGGCCTGTGTAAGATCAACTGTCGCACTCTTGCCACCTTCATCCATAGTAATGGTTGCAGTTCCCTTTCTCTGCGTATTACCTGGATTTTCAGTCACCTTAATGTTGAATCCATCGGAAATGGCTTCATGGGAGAATCCTGCTCCGGCAAGTTCTATACCCGTACCTATCTTTACGGGAACCCCTGACGGTTTGCCGTTTATCACGGTCTGTTTGGTTGAAGTAACGGTCACTTTCTTTGTTTCTCCCGTATTCACAAATAAAAGTGTCTTTGGATCTACCACCAAATTGTAAGTATAGGTTACAGTGGATGCAGCTTGCGTAAGGTCAATAGTAATCTTCTTATTGCTCTCATGCTGTGTTACGGTCAAAACCCCGTTTCTTATGGAATTGGTAGGATTTTCAGGAATTGTCACCGTTCCACCTTCACTTACTGCATAAGGAAGTTGTGTTTCAAAGTCAACTTCCAACGGTGTTTGTACACCTGTCGGCTTTCCGTTTACATAAAGTTGCTTATAGGAAGTAACAACAGCCTCTATGCTGTCACCTTCCTTGGGAAACGCCATTGTCTTATCTTGCGGAATAAGAAAATAACGCATCTCTTCAACTATATCAACAAGAATCTGTTCCTTTCCTCCCAACTCTTCTGGATAAGCTATAAGTTGCAGTGCATGGTTTGTGGCCCATTGTTTGAATACTCCGATATTATAGGTCAGTCCGGCACGTATCACAACACCCATACCCTCATAATATTCCCTGTCACCTATGACATTTTCAGTCACAAAAACATTCATTTGGCTGTCTATGCCATCAGTAATGACCGTTAAACGGTGACTTTCATCTCTATTTATAAACAACAGCCGTAACATAATTAATCTGCTTTAGCGGTGAACTCAAACTTCTGAATGCCGCCCTCTGCCATAATAACCACATTCAAATCCTCTTTGTCTACAAGACCCATATCTTCCATTGTCAGAACAACAGGAACACGACTAAGGATATTTGTCACAAGACCTTTGCGATCACCACGGATAACACCCCATCTTCCGGCAGATTCATTCAGTGTTACGGTATTAGGGAAATAAATTTCAACTTCTTTTTTGATAGGAAGCTGTGTTCTTACGGTGATAACACATTCATCATCCCCATTCCATTCCACATTTGCAGATACGATTTCATTCTGTCCTTGCGGATTCAGTTCAAGGATAAGAGCGTTGTTTTCCGCAAATGCAACAAGTTCCTGGTGCATTACAGGTTGACCGACAACCCAGTTGAATCCCAATGCCTGCATATTGTCGCTTCCTTCAATTTCATCCGCAGTGGCATCAACATTTCCACGGCTTACAATACCACGTATCTCGGTAATGAAAATGCGTTCCTGATCACAACTACCATCGGTAACAACAGTAACGTCAATCTTCTTATCTGTGTCAATAAATCTATATAATCTCATAATATCAAAGTTTTAATAATCTATCTTTGTTTCAAAAATACGCTTTTCATGCGACAAATCAAAACAGAGGTGACGGATTCACAGGAAGCATTACAACAGTCATTGTAGCAGACTTGTTATAGGGTTCCGGCAGAACTGCATTTATACCGAAGAATGCCTGTCTGCCTATCGGGTCATTGTCCATAAGACACATGACCGTCCTGTCGCTATCCTTCACCTTAAAAAACTGTTCATGCACATTCACAGAGTTCCCTGACCAACTGTATGAAGTGGCATACGGTATCTTTATAAGTTCCGATTTTCCGCCATCGGGAGTAAACAGAAGGTTGCATGTAATAAATAAGGGATGAATTTCTCCCTTGACTTTCAAATACAGTTTTTTCGGCTCTATGCTTACATCAAGGACGGATGTCCCATGTGGAACTATTGTCTTTTCTTCCTTACCATCAGCACAAACATTTCTTTCATCCTCTTCCGAATAGGATTCAAGAAGTTCCATCTCCATCAGCTTGGCAAGAAGCACCATCTCTTCCATGCTCACACAGCTACCCTTTTTGGGCCACAACCCTTTTTCATTCACAAGAATGTCCGCACCATCCCCACTGGGGCTTTCTGTAATGTTGAAAACGGATTGCGTGCCCCATCCGTCAGTAGGAATGGTGACACGTATTCCGTTGTTGTCTGTAAATATCAGCGATTTCATATATAGGTTTTAATTTTTGGTTGTCAATTCATTATCCCACGTTTCCGGGCTTCCTTTTCAAGTTCAGAACGTCTTAATCCGGAAATGTCCTTGTTTTTCAGGAACACCTTTATCTGTCCGTCACTCATGCGCTTTACGGCAGATATGATACGTTCCTTCAACGTTTTCTTCTGATCACGTCCGGCCGTGTTCAGCTTGGTCTTTTCAGGACGCTTCTTGTTCTCCGCAACAGGCTTCCACCCGCTTTCCGTTTTTTGATACACACGTCCGTCCGCATATCTCTTTTTGACACCTACGGCTTCGGCAACCGATTTTTCCAATGACTGTTTGTCGTTCACGGCAATTCCCACTATGCCACGGAAACGGTTCAAAGGAGTGTCCTTGTACATCTTCACTGTCATGGATTTATTTACCCCATCCACAGTAGTTTCAATAAACGTATGTTCCTCAACCTGTGTAGGACGGGTGTAATAGAACGATTTCGTAAGATCATCATTTACAACCGTCAATTGAGAAAGGGAATCGTACTCCACTTTCGCTGCCGATATTTCAGATAGGGTAAGGTTGCCTGCCGATTTCAATACTTCGGACAGCCATCCAAGAACCTTATCGGCTTCAAAAACCTCTATTTCAGAGGATTTAAGGAGTTCATTAAACTCCTGTCTTGTAATGCTAGTTTCCATAAATTATTGGTTTTCAGATTGTTTTTTATTTTCACCTGGTCTTTTGGCAAATCCATTCTCATCGAAATCACTTAAATACTTTCTAATCCATTTCGGAACAAGAGTAGGATTTATCTTTGCCGCATTTTCCGCTATTGACATCGCTTCCCGAATGATAAGGGATGTGCATACCAATGTATAGAACCATCCGAACCCTTCAACCACCGAACCACGAACAGTAAATGATGATGCGATGTTCGCCATGATAAGCAATGAAAAATAAACCAATAGTTTCAATCCTATCATGGAGAACCCTTTAGAGGACAGATCTCTTTTTATGAAATGATATACCCACGAAAGAATAGTATCCATTACAATCAGGGATACAAGAAACTTTAGATAGGCCCAATCGTTAAAGAGAAATTCCTCAAAAAAATCCGCTACAAAACTAAGCGGCAATCCCATGACAACCGGGTAATAGAAGGAAAAAGCATATTTCCTAAACCGTTTTTTTATAAAATCCTGCATGTATTTTACATTTAATTATCTATCTTTCTCAAAGATAGATAAAAATCACCTCTTATCCATGTGATTGCGCATATGCTTGTCTAACTAATTCCCGTGCTTCCTTTGGTGACAGGACCTTGTACACGGACCTGTTGTATGCTATACCCGTTTTCAGCTTCTCTATCACCCCTAGGTGCTCCAGTTTTTTAACCTCTATGGCAACCCTGCTTCTTGCAAGAGAAAATTCCTGTTGCAGTTCCGTATAGGAAACAGTCTTGCAAATGCCGTCCTTGCTGTTTTTCCATAAATGAACGAAAATGGAATAACCCCTGTTTCTGACGTGGAACCATCGCCACCACTTTCTTTCCTCATCGGGAATAAGGTAGGAGTGAATGTCATGATGTCGGTCCATCAGTGTCGGATTCCCGAATATGTCATACGCGTCATTAACTGATTTACGTGTCCTCATAATGTTATTTTGCAAAATAACAATCCCGAATCTTAAGCGAACATTTTTGTGATGGACGTTCAGCTTCAATGAACCAAAATGATGATTCAAGATAATCATCATTACACATGTAAACCATTTCCGTTATCGGATCAACGTTAAAATAAATGTCGCTATCATCAAAAAACGTTTCTTCATACAATTCAACGGTATATGTTCCTTCCCGTTCGTCCATAGGATATTTATTGCATTCATTCTTCGAGAAAAATGTCAATGGTTTACTATCTAAAGACTTTATAGTAGAAGCAAAATCACAAAGTTGATTATAAGAGAAATTTGTTTTTCTTTTGCCGTAAGTCAAAAGATATTCAGCGGCAACCAATCTAGTTGCCGCTCCAATTGATAAAATATCAACCATTTTAACGTACCTTGTATTTGCTTTAGGAATAAAATAATCCTTTCCATTTTTAGTCAAACAAGAATAAGTGGATAAGACAAGAAGATCTTGTCCCTGCCGGAGTAATATAGACCTAAATACTTCCTCATCGAATTTAAATGCAACGATTTTATCATTACAAATCTTATTTTGCTTGATATCATAAGTATATATCTGGAAGTCACAAGAAAACTTTACTTCATCATATCTTCCTTTATAAGGTTTTAAAGTGCTGTCCAAAGGATAAGCTACAAATACATTAAACATGGCAATAGGAATTATTCGTTTATTATTTCAGTTTTATTATTTTGATTGCGATACTTTTGAGGAAAACGAAAATACTGTTTACACACCCAAAATAATTCTTTCATGGGAACAATAGGAGAATCAGGACATCTAAATTCATTTTCCATCGGAGCAACAACAATACGATTAAAACACGCCCTTACAAAAAAGGAATTGTAGGAGTAAACATCCTTGTTGCCTTTTGTGTCGACAAAAAGAACTTTTGACGAATTAAGACATACATCAATGAACATGATTGTATCATCCTTGCAATTCATTTTACAGATAACAGTAGAGCATAACGGGAACTTCCCTATGTTTTTGCTCTTTTTGGGTAACTTCTTTTGTTTCATTTCTACTCAATTAATGTTTGAAAATTCATTATTTCGGTTATTTTCATTTACTACTTCGGTTATTTTATCATTTTTAGGGCTTACAAGCACCTTAAACCCAATTTATGTAATAAAAAAATGAAAATAATGTAAAATTTTTTCGTTTCGCCCGTATCAAAAACAACTTTATATCTATTCCCTTTTATAACAATTGATTGTTGAAATCTATGATATTCCAATATCATTCAAAAAACTAATTGTTACATTCCAAGAACCCGGTTGTTGAAAGCACAGACTATATCCCTATAGGGGAACTGTATTAATCTATTATAAGTCATTGAAATATAATAGGATACAGTGCCTGTGCTTTCAACTTTAACCGGATAATGGTAAGAACGATAGATATAAAGTTGTTTTGTTGTCAACCGAATATTATTACATTCCTGTCACCCGTATTTTATAGTTGGGATAAGACTGTTTTTGAAAAACCGTGCATCGCTCGCACATCTGAAACCTGCTTATCCTTTCGAGTCTTTGGTCCTGTTTCAAAAGAACCCACCTGGCATCTCGATTTCGCACTACCAACCCTACCGTCAGGTTATCCCGTGGAGTAAGGTATTTCTCAATCTTATGCGCCACCGTTAAGTCTTATCCGTCCACATAAGAAATAGACTTTCTTTTCCGTGTGCGATTCTATATGACCTCGATAGGGTAATACACCTCATTTCTGCAATAATATTACCTCGGAATACCACGCTATAAAAAAGAAAGTCTGTAATGAATGCCCCATCATATCATTACAGACAATATAGAAAAGTTCTATCGAACCATCTTTTACTATGTTGTTTGTATTGACTATGGGGTGTCAATTACTGATGCAAAGATACAGTGGATTATGTGATATAGCCAAAAATCAATTGAATTTTTTAGTTATATTTGCAATACAGATAGATTTCATTAAAATACATCCTATTATGAAAGTCATATTCAATTCAAAAATCGCAAAGGTCATTATTCCGTTCAACTCTGCGATACTTCTGTTCTTCTGGTTGCTGTGCAAAAAGAGTGCACAGTATTACAGGCAATCATTCTTCGCACACGAGCATTGTCATTCCCTGCAATGGCAGGAATGTATGTATACAGGCTTCCTGATTTCATTCATAATGTTTATTCTCGGACTGGGATTCGATACCATGATATACGGTTGTGCAATATCCGTTGTGTCATTCTATATTCTATACGGGCTGAACTATGTGGGAAACCTTGTTTATTTGCTTTGTAAGAAAGGATCAAGGGAGATACTGCATACCGCATACCGTATGCTGTCATTCGAGCGTGAAGCACGTTATTTTGAGTTCACGGACGGTTCATGGGAACCCGACAAGAACAACATCGCTCCACATTTGAAAAGAAAACCTTTCGGATGGATAAAATTTATAGGGAGAAGTTTCAGAGATTGAAATTTAATCCCTATATTTGCTCCTGCACTTAAAAATTTGGGTTTTGTAACATAAGCATTTTAAGCACTCTTCTTTTTGAGGGAGTTGAAGGCATTTTGATACTCGGTGTGTTGTGAAACAGAACGTCAGCCATTTTTTCAGTTAGTTAAACTTATTAGTTATTAGAGGATCTGGATTGATCGAGAATGGTAAGGGGCTTTCGGTAATTTCCCCCTTACCATTTCTTTTTCTCCTACATCCTGTAATCCGGCCCTTTTCCTCTTGGAAAGTATTTCATGTAAGGTTCTCCCCATACGAATATCGCCCTTTCCGTCTTGTTGAACCTTACAGGCTTCATCAGGGGTAACAGCCTGCTTCTTGCAACTTCTATCATGGCACGTCTTTCGTTGGTGTTCTCTATATTGGGGAATATGTCTATCAATACCGTATCGAAGAATCTCCCCTGTTGCGGCATGAGTTTCGTAAAGTCACCGAACAGGCTTCCCTTAATCATCCTTAATGGGACGGCAGAATCCTCAAAATAGGGTCCCATGAGTTTGATAAGGTTACGTTCTTCCTCCAGGACGGTCACGGAAGCCACTTCCGGCTCCTTTAGGACACTTTCCAGTGCCATCCCTAACCCTAACCCCACAATAAGTACGTTTCCCCTGGCGGCCTTTAAAAACGGTTCATATCCGTGTTCACGGAATAGGGAATCGTCCATGATGTACCTGCTTCCTCCCGTAAGCCTGCAATATGTTCCCGGTTCCTTCTTGAAATCCTTGTGTGGTATATCAAGGTTGAACATGTTTATATCGGTTGACGGGAACACCCGAAAACATTCTATCGTGAAATTCTTGAAGTTGGAATAGGAGGTCTCCAACTTCTGTCCGTACACAAGACGGAATTTGTCAGCCATCCTTCCCATAATCCTACTTCATTATATCCACGTTCATGCCATATCCCACGTCAACGGACTTGTCAAGGCCGTTGTTCTTTAATTCATGTCTGTTTTTCTTTTCTTTAATGGTAAGAGTGCCTTTTTCATCCGTTACGGTAATTTCATCAAGTTCTCCGTTCCGATTGAAATTTGCGGTCACTTTGTTCCTTTCCGTTATCTGCTTATTCATGTGCTTAAATTTTTGGTGAATACTGAATTTATATCATCGCAAAGGTAGGCAATTTAAATTTCACTCCTACATTATTTAAATAAAATGTTATCTGTATGTTAATTTAATGTTAAAACATGAAATTATTTTTGGATAATTAAAGTAACCAATTAAATTTGCAACATGAAAGTTGAAATAAAATTTAAATAATAATGGAAACAAGAATAACGATAGCGCAAATGGATGAAGCGTTGGAGAAATTCAAGCAGAAGATATCATCCAATTTCATAATAGGAGGAAGTCTTGCTCTCTATCATCACGGATTCGGGTGCACTCCCAATGACATTGACATGGAGATTGAAATCGGAGAGGGTGACGGGAACATAATGGAAACGCTGTCCATGCTTAACGAAACCTATTACGGCAACAGTGATGCAAGCAGGTATCCCACGACGGAGTGCCATTACAGGTTCAGCTTCCATGGTGTCATATTTGACGTGTGGGCAGTAAACAGGTTCAGTTACAAAGGCTACATGCTGTCCATTGACGGAACACGTTATGCGGATGTGATGAGTGTTCTAAGGGCGAAACGCAAGATAGGAAGGACAAAGGACATCAGTTCCATTGCCGATTACGCATCGCAGATATTGTCCCTGTTAAAGGAGGACAGGGAATGAAACGTTTCCTAGCCACATTGTTCATACTGGTGGCATCATTCGTATTGTTATCCATCATATTTGAACCGTATGAAACTCCCGATGTGGGTGAAAACATGAAAGAAAATTTTGACTATTCAAATGATAATTGTAACTTTGCTGCCGAAAATTTAAATGATATTTAAAAATGAATAAGATAAAACAGCTATTAAGAGATCGTGGATTGAAGGCAAAGGACATGGCGGAAGCGTTGCAGCTTTCCGAAACAAGAATGAGCCAGATATCGAACGGTGCTTCCACAACGGAAGAAACGAAAAGACGGATATGTGACTGGATAGGGGAACCGTTATGGATAGTGTTCCCGGAAGACTATCCCGACATGGCAGGAATGGTAGAAAAAGGAAACTGTGACAAGGTATCCGTCACAAGTACGGGCAACAACTCCTATTTCTTTACGGCTACGGCCAAGATAGACGGGAAGCCCGTATATCTGGAAGGTGTCGCCCATAAAGTTGAGAAGGCATGATTGACATACGTGAATTGAGAATCGGTCAGACGGTAAGGTTTGACCAGGGCTTCGGAACGATAGAGGGTCTTAGAAGCACACGGTACATGGAGTGGGATACGGGTGACAAGACAGGTACGGTGACCGTCAGGGACGTATCGGGAGTGTATTACCTGTGTGATCTGGAGGAAATATCCATCCCCTCACGGGAAGAGATAGACGGATTCCTCAAAGTGGTGGACGACATAAGGAACGGTTTTTACGAAAATGAATGACCGATATGGGAAACAGAAGAAGGATAAGACCGGGATATGTGAAAGTATGGGAGCAGAAAGCGAAAAAACGCGGAACTGCAACCCTTACAAGGGATAACAGTAAGGACAAACTATTAAAACTATTTGGTGCCTATGGAAAAGGAATAGAGAAATGAGAACGCGCGGTCCGATTCCGAATGAATCATTTTATAAACATAAAAACATAAAAAGTGATAATTATCAGGAACCGCAATATTTACGGAAACGGATTGTGTACGGGTGTGGACCGTATGGGTGGCACCCGTTTAAAACCTAAAAACCGAATGATTATATGAAAACAATAAAGGAAACAACAAGGAAACTGCTTGAATTTTTCGAGATGGAAAAATTGACCGTAAAGGACATGCTAAGGGCATTGTACTTCTCCCTTTCGCTCGTGAACATCGTCATAATGGGAGGAATAGGATCGTCATGGACACTCATGATCGCCCTTGCCGTATTCATACACGCCACATGGCAGTTCGTAAAGATAGGGAGGAACCTGCAAGATGAATGAGTTCGGAAAGATATGTACGGAGGTGAACACCCGTATAGTACAGGACACGGTGTGGTTCTCCTATTACAGGATAACGGACGATGATCCGTTCGGGATAGACAATTACGTCAACGAGTTTGTCGCACGCATAGGAAGGGAAAATGGAAGGAAGTTCAAGTTCCGCGTCCTCATGAACCGCAACACCCATGACAGGCTGAACGAAGCCTATTCAAGAAGGATATCCATGTTCAACCAGGGGAAGGAGGAACCCGCAAGGGAGATGGATATCAGGATAATCATGTCCATGACAGGTTCGGCAGTAACCGTAACGGAAAACATGGCACTCGAAGATAACATCATAAGAATAGAAGCAACCAAAATACAGAAGATATGAAAAAGCTGAAAACCGGAAAAGAAAGGATGTTCGCGATGGCGGACGCGTTCACCGCATCCATGCTGATGGTACTGACCAGAAAATCACCCATCTATATAGGTGATGAAAACCTGTACGTATCAGAGGATGGGGGAGTGTCAAGATATGAGATAACGGGTGCCATGGCACTTGCAATGACCGAAGTGATGGACCGGATAGGACTTGGCAACGGCAGGCAACCCACAAGACTCAACGAACTCCTCCACATCCTTACCGATACCGTCATAGACATGATATCCGACAGGTGTGTGGAGATGGCAAGACAGGAAACGGGCATCATACCCGGGAACGGGAAGGAGGAATCCATGGAGAACAATGTCGAAATGCCCATGATATTCAACAACGACAACCGGAAACCCAACTGAAAACAAAAGGGGGCACAATGGTAACGATCATAATAAGGAACGACGGGTTCCGCATATTCATGACGGACAATATCAACGAACAGCCGATAGAGTTCGTATCAAACAGTGAATCAAAATATGTCATGGGATTCACCAGCCGTAACAGCAGACGGGTGCGGATATGGAAGACGGGAAGAAACATCCCCTACGATCAAATGGCATCACAAATAACGGACGACAATGTCGTGTTCGATGCACCCTACAACAATACCTGTATAATAGACAGGAGGAAATAAATTGCAAAAAAACAGAAAGTGGTGAATGATTAGGAAAAGTGATATAGGGAGGGGGCAACAGGATATGTTTTTGTCCATTAATGTTTTTACCGAAAACCTATGCAAAACCAGGTAACGGTGTCCGTAACGGACGGTACGTTACCATTTCCAAACAGTAACAGGCAACTTGTAATAATTCTCCATAATAAATGATTCTTTTTATAGTTTAGATTTGGATGCAGGATATGTCGTGATGATATGATCCTGCATTGTTTTTGTATGTATAACCGAAATAATGCCATTTCGGTTATTTTTATGAAAAACACGTCCACGCTATCATGGGAACAATGATTGTGGCAAAAGGGAATAGGGTGAGCATTACACCCACCCTATGATACGGAAATCAAAAATAATAGTACCAAAATAACTACTGAAAGAAAATATGACTACCGCAAATATAGGACATCCATCCCATATATGCAGGCACCCGTGGGGTATATCGCCCGTTTCATTTCCCGGAAAATTTCAGGAATAGGAGGGTGGATTGAGGGGTTCCGGTGGGGGAGAGCGTGCGTCACCCATGGGGTAAAATGCGGTTTTTGAAATTTTGAAAAATTTTCAGCCCGGAAGGGGGAGAGAATGCTGCCAGGGGTAAACGGCCGTTTTTGATTTTCCAAAAAATTTCGGGATAGGAAAAGGTATTTCGGGAAATATAGGAAGGGAGGGTGTTTGTTGCTAAGCACGACACCCAACTTCCTCGTTTCATAGTGTTTTGCCTCTCCAGGCATCACACCCGCATATTACCCTATTTTAAGCCCTTACACACAAGGATCACCCGTTTCCCCTACTGTTTCCCATCTATTACAACGTCGTTCCGGTAACACCGTTAAAACGTCCCGTACCTATGTGTGTCGCCCTATCGGGAATGCGGTTTTTGCGTGTCCTGTAATGGGTGTATGCTTTCCCAACTATGATATAGTAAATTATTATAACAGGGTCAAAAACAGGGGTGTTTTTGTTATGTGTCTGATATTCAAACGATTAAGCCAAAAAATCGTTGCGTCCGCCCTTATATGCAAATCAAAGCATTGATAGTAATAATATAGGACAAATCATTGTTTTTGTAAGGTGTGGATACACCGTTATATGCTGCATATACGAATGTATTGCAGCATGAAAGAATGTATGTGTATATTAGTACGATTCCAATACATGAAAAATCAAACGCTAGTAACTAGCTGGATTATATGCGCAATTAAGGTGATTGCCTGGTGTGATGCATATATGTGTCGTAGGTAGGGTTAATAAGACAGGGGGGGGTAATTAGATATTTTGGGCTCTCTCGATGGCTTCCAGGCTAGGCAAAAAACAACAAAAACTCATTCTAAAACCTGCAAAACCTATCTAAAACCTATAAAAACAACCTTAAAACCTATCTAAAAACCTGTTTAAAAGGTTTCAATGTTTTAATTCATTCAGGAAGAACGTTATTCTGTTATTTCTTGTTTTCCTGGTTTTCCGTTCTACTGATTTACCGTAATATAGTACATTATCCTGTATTTTTGTGGTTATCTGGTTGTTTTTCGTTGTGTTTCCGGTTGTATGTATGTGCCTACTGGTGTATAGGTGTATATATCCCTATGGTTATACTATATGTAAATGATATTATTTTCCTATATTGGTTTTTGTTGGTTTCGTTGCCTTTGTTCTGTTTTTATTTTTGACATGGTTTTTTCATTAAAAACCGAAATAGTGTTATTTCGGTAAATTAGTCCAAAATGTGCCCTATACGGTATTGTAGACGTGATTTTTGCACAAAAATAACAGGTACAAGGTGCTTATGTTTGCTAATTCCTTGTACCTGTTATCAGATAGTTTTTATAAATCATTGTAACGGCTTTTAATTGCCCCAATAAAAGCTGTATTATAATTATATTGTTTTTGTTTTTTGATTGATTAATAGGTGAGTTCCGCCAATACACCAACATTATATACGGGTAACTGTTTTGCGTACCTGGTACGACCGTCTAGGGGTGTTTCCGTGATGGTTAGCTCTAGTAATTCGTGTATCGGTGTATTCCGGATAGATTTTTTCTATGGCTTCTATTTCCTTGTACCGTTCCGATCCTGTTTGTATTCCGTTCGGACCGTGATAGAATTGTTTAAAAAACGGGTGATTCCTGTATCTACATATGAAATAGTAGCTTATATGCTTATATGCTATATCTTTGACTGTTTTTGAAGCCGATTTACAAATATATTGGCTACCTGTTTTACTGTTTTTTACTGTTGCTTGTATCATAATGTTTTTATTTTTATTAACATTGATTTTTGAATACAACATTGCACACTGTCAAGGATATATTTTGCATGCTCCCGGGCGGCTTCCTGTTTTTCCTGTCTGGTGGGTGTTATTCCGTCGTACTTGTATAACAGTTTGGCGGCCTCTCTGATTATCATTTTCATTGTGCTGCAATTGGCAAGGTATTCTAATTGTGGTTGTACACCCTTGTTTATTTTTTTAATTAGACAATCTTGCAGCCATGATGTTATATTGTATATCTCACTTGTGTTGCGTATATACATTGCAAGCAAATTAGGGATATCGTTTCTTCTTTCCATAATGTTACGTTTTTAATTGTTATTGTTATTGTTATTGTTTTGTTTCTGTTTTTCTACATAGTCAGTTGCTCGTATTGATAGATATAGGCAACCTAATAATATTAATGTTTCGATCATAGCATGTATTTTTAAATTGTTCGTTAATCGTTTTTCAATCACATTGCAAAGGTAAGGATAAAAACCGAAATAACAACTATTTCGGGAAATTATTTTTGTTAATAAATGTTTAATGATAGGTAAAACGTTGAAATTGAGTGAGTTATGGACTATCAAAAACATTATTCAAAACGTATATACGCTCGTTTTTATGTAAATAATATAGGTAGTGATTATATTCCCATGCGCGCTTTACGCGCCTTATATTGATGCTCTTATGATACTTATATCTAATATATCGCTCGAGCTGCATTATACACTGATTGACGGATGAAACGTATATTATAGGTATTCCGTGTTTTTTGCAATGGTTAAGTATAAGATTAATTTCTTGCGCAACCATTTTGCGCGGTATAATGGTACGGGCATCTACTATATAGTAGGTTTGCCCGTCTACATTGGTAGTCTGTATCATTGCTCTAAATACCCGTTTTTTGCAAATATTCGTTTAAATCAATTTCCGAATAATCTAAAAAATTAGGCTCTATATGACTATTTTCTGTCAGCCATTCGCAAACAATATCGTACAACTCATTGTCCAGCCCGTTATCATTAATATATCGTTGCGCTTCTTCTGTTATCGTGTTACACTCCATTTCGGTATAATATTGCTCTAAACAATCGAAGCCTAGTATATAACCGGTTTTTATTAAGTCGTACAACTCTTTTGCAGGTTCCCCCAAAATGAAGGCATTTTCACCGTTCCAGGAGGTTCTCTCATGTACTATATTTTCCGGGTAATATTCTTTAAAGTAAGATATTACAACCTTGTCTAAAAATGATCCACCGTAATCGGTGTACGCAAAATTAAGGTATATATTACTATGTTTGCTTTTTGCTTCTTGTACTAAACTTTCGGAAGCTATATAAGTATTTTTGCTTGAAAAATCTACTAGGTTGTTATTGTTCGTTCTCATATCTTTAATTATTTTAAATTATTACTTTTGATTTTTCCAAACTCTATAATCGTTACCACTCTCAAAACACATATAACCGCCAAAAACCTTAACAATATGTCTAGGGGTAAACGGGCAATTTTTAATTGCCCGGTACCGTGTTTCAACTTGTGCAAAATACGTTCTCATAATTTCTTTAATTTACTGAAAATCTTTCAATACAGGGGCTTATTTACCCTGTATGCGCGTTTTATTCTTCTTCTTCTTCTTCTTCTTCTTCTTCTTCTTCTTCTGTTTCCACTTCGTCCAGAGCCTCCGAAATTGCTTGACCTAACAGATAACAACGTATTGCAACGTCGCACGCTTCTGCGCCGCGTTCCAAATAACTCATATCACACCCGAACTCTGTTAACACTTCTACAAGCAAATCCCAATTGTGACACAGGTATTCCTCAGCCTTCCACGCGTTAAATGTGTAAGATCCAGAAGCGTTCCCGGTTACGCTGTCACATGTAAATAATGTATCGTTGAGTTCCCGTTCCACTTCGTCCCGGTTTTCCGTGGTTACCACTATTCCGTTGTCATTGATATAATCTAAAATATCATTTTTAATCGCTGCAAAATAATCGTATCTTTCCATAATTCTAAAATTTTTAATTGTTCGTTATTCGTTTTCTTTAATCACATTGCAAAGGTAAGGATAAAAACCGAAATAACAACTATTTCGGGAAATTATTTTTGTTAATAAATGTTTAATGATAGGTAAAACGTTGAAATTTAGTGAGTTATTTACGTTTAATTTTTTGCGTCCAAATACGTTTTCTCCCTCCTAATGTGGCGGTTTTCATCCAAATATTATATAGTTTACATTTAGGATATAATTTGCTATCATTGAGTAACATTAAATCGTTATTGCTTAATTCTTTCCATCCCCTGGATATAGGCGTATAACCTGTTAATTTAATGCTTTCGGGCGCATTCTCTGATATGGTAAGCGTTTCCACCTCTATCGGAAAATCATAATTTTTCATTCTGTTTAATGTATTGGAGCGTTTAGTTGCTCGTCTTAATATTACATTGATATTTTTTGCTTTCATTATTTTGTATGATTTTAAATGTTATTTAAATATGATTTTGGAAGTAATTGGAAAACATTCAAAACTTCTTTAAAACTTATTTCCCCAATTTTTTCTATAAATACGGAAAAATAACGTGTTCCCGTATAGTAATCGCTTTCAAAGGTTATACAGTTGGGTATATCTTTTCGATTTAACATTTTATAGTCGTTTGCGTGCTCTCTTACAAACTTAATCAATTCGGGCGTATCTCTGTACATTTTGATTATTTTTTGCGTCCTGGTGCCGTTATAATACGCTCGTTTAACTTGTTTTTCGGGTAACTTGTGCCCGTCATAGCTTTTCCAAAACTTGATATTTTCTTTAATAAGATCCAATGCATTAATACTTCTAATAGCTTTAAATGTTCCTATCTTAATATTTTCGTTTTCAAGGATAGGATATAATTCTTTTTCTATATTCTGTTTTTTCATAATTGTAATATTTAATTGTTAATTTTCAATTGTCCATTGTATGGCATGTTGTGCGGCCTGTAAGGTAGGATATATAATACATTCGTATTCTGGAGTTTTCCACATACAAAAACCGTACTTTTTAAAGCTTTCCTTAACGGGCTTTTCTAAAAATTTGGGCAAATTTTCTTCATTCGCTTCGTAGCTTGTAATTTGCCCGCCAATCGTTTCTACTGTATAAACTATCATATTATTTCCCATTCTTTTTAATAAACCCCTTAAAGTTCCCGAAATTGCGCTTAAATTCGGCAATTGCTTGTTTTTTTGTTTTTCCGTAATAACAATACCTTTGACCATTCCAAAATTCCACGGTTAATTTGTATTCTTTTTCGGTAGACCCTTGTTTTCCCATAATTCTAAAATTTTTAATTGTTCGTTATTCGTTTTCTTTAATCACATTGCAAAGGTAAGGATAAAAACCGAAATAACAACTATTTCGGGAAATTATTTTTGTTAATAAATGTTTAATGATAGGTAAAACGTTGAAATTGAGTGAGTTATGGACTATCAAAAATTTCGGTTTTTGATAAAATATATTATATGTATGTATATTACACCTTATTATATATAGGGCGTTTGTGATAGAGGTCCAGGTCTAGGTCCTAGACGATTGATAGTAAAAAGTCGGACACATGAGGTGCCCGACTGGTGCCCCCCCCCTAGGGGGGCAGGAGGGGGAGATCTGCTATTCCTGGCCTCCCGTTTGGTTCAACCACGCCTCCGCCATAATGATTTCCTTGACTTCGGTTTTCTTGATCGCCTTGCAAGTACACTCCTTTCCTACCCCTATAATCTCCTTGACTGATTCGATCGCCTTCTCGGATGCAAGGGATGAATCGGATGCGAAGCACAGGACCTTGTGTGTCCGCGATTTCATTTTGCCCTTCACCTCTTCCATATATTCACAGGTGCACAGATACCATGCTCCGTCAGCTTCTCCCCCACCCTTCTCGGACTTGGGAAGATACGTGTTTATTTTCATCTCACGTATCGGGAATACCCAGAACTCGCCTGTATTGCTTGACACTTCTTCTTCTTTTTCTATCACGGAAGTATGCTTCATCGCAAGCGTTTCAGCCTCTGTATAGTTTGCAGGGTCCATTACGAGGACGGTTTTTGATGTCTTTACCGATTCACCATCCACATTGTTCACGTAATAGTTGATTTTACATTCTAAGTTCATTTCCTCAAATTTTTATGGTTAATAATTCATTTCACTTCCTCAAATACTTTATCAGTATATTTTGTTTCACTTCCTCATTCATCATTCACATCATCATCTTTCCCCCAACTTCCTCAAACACTTCCTCAAAAATATTTTTGTCACTTCCTCAAACACTTCCTCAACTGTTTCCTCATTACTTCCTCAATAGGAACGGAAACACTTCCTCAATGTCACGGAAGATAAAAAGAAAGGTCATTTATACCCGTTTTCCTCATCACCCTGGTAAGACCCTGCCACGATATAAAAAGTGCCGTATCAAACAGGAAATTGGGCATTTTCATCCACAAAGATTTCGTGGTTATTTCCTCAATGTCCACCCTCATTCCATAAAACAGGCCGATAGGACGTATCAGAACGCTTTCCTTGCTTGTAAAAACCTCACTTATCTTTCCTAGTGCCACGGAAGATATGTTCTTTCCCGGTATCAGGACAATAATGTCCTCACGTGGCATTTCAAGCATTTCCTCTATCTTTTCCGTTTCATCCTCAAAGAAGATATTGTTGTCACGACAAAGTTCAAGAGTGTACAGGACACTGTTGTTCCTCATGTGATCTATGAAAGCGTTACCCTTTTTATAGGAAAAATTCTTGTATATCATGGCCGTTATTCACTAAATATAATTTCTGCCGGACGAATCCACAGTTTGTATGTGGGATATTTCTTTTCTATATCATCTTCATTGTACACCTTTACGAACTTCACATCATCCTTAAGATGCTCGTATTTGTCCATCATGGTATTGAAATTCTTCTCAAATTCTTCCGGTGTGGAAGCCATATCTCCGAATGTTATCAAGGCAGGTAAAACCTCATCAAACATTCCCAGTCCATTTGCTGCTGTTGTTCTCATTACGTTATCAAAATTTTAAATTAAACGATAAATCCGTGAATATGATAGGTAAAAATGAAACTCCGTCCAAAAAATATAATTAAAAGTATAACGGGTTATTAATTGTAAATAATAACGGGTATTCAATTTCCATATCATGTATCACGGATTCAAAGATAAATGTTTTGGTTTTATGTCCGAACGATTCTATAACCTTTTTCGGACAGGAATTTTTTGATTACTAGCGTGTTCACCACCTCCTTTCCGTTATGATTGAAACTGCCGGGCAACGAATTTCTTACAGACCATAACTTGAAAATTTTTGTGTGTATGAACCCTCCTATAAAATCATCAAGTTCATATACAGACTTGAAACACTTTTCATTGCCCTGCGGGTTAATCAGTTTATACATATACCTCTAGTTTATAGATTTCTAAAACAAAAATTTACTCCATTTGCCGAATAAGCCTTTGTAACATTGTCGAAAATACGATTGTCTATATCCTCATTCATTACATCATACCATTGAAAACAACCGTCATTGTCGGCAATAGGATAGATTTTCAATCCTTTTACAGTATCTATGTCATTAGGATTGTCATATCTTATAAAATCAAATATGGTACGTTTTATTGCGAAACGGAACATGGATTTATTCGGTGATTCAATAAATAAAATTCCTTCACGTTCACATACATATCTTATGACCGCTCTTATATTTTCAATCCATGATATAGGTTTGTCGGTGGCAATCCATATAGGATTATCCTGCTTTTTAAAGTTGTACAGGTCAAGTTCCGCAACGCCTATCAACTGGAAGGCAAACAGGGTGGAATATCCGGCCCTTCTTCCAAAATACACCGCATCATCATTTCCCCAGTCAAGACCGTTAAGGAAAATGTTGTGAAGTCTGTCTATGTCAAATTTCCCATTTGTAATATTATAATTTCTCATGATAGGATAATTATACGATTGTTTAAATTTGATTCTAATTTTGTGGTGCAAATATAGATATTATTTAAATTTTCATCAAATAAAATAACAAATAATTTAAATAAAAATGGAGCACTTCATTACGAAGTACCCCATTTCAACTAAAAAAACAAAAATAAGATATGGTAAAGTTATTTGATGGAGATATAGATATCGTCTTTTGCAGCAAGCAATCTTTTCATAAGGTTATGGAATGTTGCTGTACTGTTCATTACCCTTCCTACAATAGAATTGATTCCAGGGCCGATACATCCAGAACTTTCCTGTGCAGTGTTCAAAGGATGTATAAGAACACCCTCAAAGCCCGGTACGCCAATCAAACGTGGCAGCTTACCATCGTATGGTTTTGCCCATGATCTTTCCTTAAAGCGCAAGGAAACGGTATTCATGTCCACTTTATATCTTCCAGTAGGAATTGCAGTTTGTCCGTACACCTTTATTTCCTTGATTTTATGTTCGGGCATCTCCTGGGAAAGACCTCTATCCCTGTCCTCTATTGTGTCGCAAAAGTCCTCTCCGTCAATGGAGAGTTTTCCTATTGTATAGGTTTCCTTTCTTGCTATTCGTCTAAGTTCAAGTTCCATGATTCGCTGTTTAAAATTTCACTTAACTCATTGCTGTCGTAAAGATAGGAAGAAATCTCTTCATCTCCCAATACGGGTGCGACAAAATCCTCGTGTAACAGAATCATCGTTCCGTCAACACTTCTTCTTGCGTGGATAGGTGGAACAATCCCATGTTCCATACACCATTCTATTGTTACTATAACGTATCTCATTGTGTTATTATATTTTCAAGTACATAATCAATCAATTCCTGTTCGGTGAATCCGTCAGTTTCCTTGGTAGGAACTGAATCGAATAAGATAGATTTATAAAACGCCATAGAACCAAACCTAGTCTTACGGATCATATCAGATAAGAATAATGACATATTTGCACCAGTTTGTCCATAAGTACCTGCTATAGTTGCTTTCTCTTCATCTACATAGCAAGTCATTAATCCATTGTTTGCCGAGAGAACATAACTGATTTTATCCCTTATACTAGACGTAACAATAAAGTTTTTATAACCGTTGTTACCGAACCTTACAGAATTTGCACCTTGTTCTTGCAATAACATCCATCCCATAATATTATTACCATTCTCTATTGGAGTTGTTGAAAACATACCGTTTACAGTATTAGATCCTATGATAGCACATTGGAAGAACATCATGTAATTTTGCAGTGATTTAAAGTTCTCCACAACACCGTAATCATCCACTCCATCAGTTACTAGGGCGTTGGGATATTTAGGCAGGAACTCTATTGTTACGTCCATATCTCCTATATCCCCTGTAACTCCTATGGCGTTATACAATGAAGTGGTTCCTTCGGGATAGGTTAATGTCACTTCATGTTCTCCGTTGTCAAAGGTATAAAATCCGCCATTTCTGTTTACCAAACTAACCTGCCTGCCATCAGAAAGTCCTGTAACCTTAAATTTATGCGTTGGGTTAGAGTTTGCCGGAACTATGTTTACCATGTTATCCGTAGTGGATAGTTTTTTAGTAATATGAATAATTCTGTTATCTGTAACAGTAACATTTGCTCTATCGGGTAGAATATTGGTACTAGAAATATCATACCCACCCACACCGCTCATTGCAGCGAACAGGAAATTGTTAAGTTTCAGCGGTCTGTTGTTTCCACTATGGTCTTGCAAGTATGGATTGGCTTTTAGTATCTCGTTTGTGGGAACGGATTGTCCTGACGGGAGCTGGGTAATGGTAAGACCTATGTAATCAGTTACTCCACTTACTCCCATAAAAGCAACAGTTGTAACAAAACTATGAGGAAGTACATTTTCTCCGTCTTTTAACTTAATATTTGTGATTCGATCACTATTTTCATCCAACTTCACTCTATATACTAAGTTTTTATCACCAAGACCTTCTATAAATACGGAAAAAGATTCTGTTTCTTTTCCTATGGATGCTATTCTAAAATTGTCTATCAAACCATTAACCACAATCTTATTGTTGGTTATACTAACAGAATTAGGGTTATAATTTTGCCAATCATTAAAATTCTGTGTATAAACATCCGCAGGCTTTGATATATCGTACCAAAACACCATGTGTTCTTTCACCCATTTCGCATAATCAGGCGGAAGCGGTCCACCGCTTCCTGCCCTTCGTCTGAAAATAGTTCCGATTCCAATCATAGAATATGCCCCAGGAAGGATATAGAACGCTTTCTTTCTTGCTGCCATCTCATCTTATACCCCCCCCCTATTTTAATAACCGATATTGAATTGGGCGGTGGTTCCGTCCTTGAAAACCTTGTCAACGAGATAGGGGATCGGATATCCCATGGAAGCGTTCACTTCTGCTTCCGATATGGTGTAGGTGTCCTCCAAAGCGGATTCACCGACAAAATGAACCTTGATTGTTCCTGCTGTAAGGGGAATAATCAGGAATGTACCCCCCTATTGAAAAGTCCTCCTGCAATGTTCCTATCTCCTTTGCACGGGCTATACTTACGATACTTGTATACCCTTTGTCGTCAGATAATGCAACTCTATTTGGATACATAATTTATTGATTTTTAAATTCTATCTGTGTCAAAAATAGGAAAATCCTGTCAATTTCACAACTGACAGGATTCAGAATGAATGGAAAAATCAATTTGTGAACACACAATCAGTCCTCAATAGAGGATTGCCGTTCTTTTAGTGCCTTTATTCTTTCGAGAAGTTTCTCCCTGTTTCTTTCAGCCGCAGACTGTTCCTCAAAATCGGTATATTCGTATTCGGGCTTATTTTTCATTTCAGACAGGAACGCCTTGTTTTTCTCTCTCAAATCATCCCAATTTGCAGACTTGATAAGTTCCCCAGGTAATACCACATCATCTGAATCAAGGATATTGCTTCCAAATCCGTTGAAGTCCTTGTAATAGGAGGAAGAAAGTTGTGACATCAGTATCACAGGGTTCATCCCCTGTTTTGCAGCCACCATACCCACGACAAGGGAGTTGACAGGAATATCACGCATGATACGGGATATATTCTCCTTACCATGAAGCGTGGCATTAATGTCGATACGTCCGTCAACGGTAAGTTTGAGTTCATTCCCTTTCACTTCCTTGCGTGCCTGTTCAAGGATGGCCCGAATTTCCCTTGACATTGCCACGGCATCCTTGTCCTTGTTCAACTCAATGAAGTTATCGTACTTTATTTTGAAATCGGTAAGCATGTCATTGAGCATTTCAAGTCTGCCAGCTTCCGTAGCAACCTTGTAATTCTTGGATTCAATAGTGTATTTGGTTCTACGTTGCTCTATAAGGTGCCTGTTCTTGTTGTAGAACGTTTTCAGTTCACCTTCCGACATGATATATCCATGACGTTTACGGCATACCTTCTGTACATCCGTAATGGAATTATAGGAGCCGAACAGGTCCAGGAGCAACGGAGCAAGAGAGGAATCCTTTACCCCCTTCTTGCTGTTGCTCAAATCGAAAGCGGCACAATATGTCTTATATGCTTCGTTGCATCGTATCGTAAGGGGCGTAATAATTTCCTTCTTTATCTCCAGCGCATCATCTATATCCTCCTTGGAACAACCTTTGTTGGCAAGAAGCCCTTTCACGTTGGGAGATTTCAAGTCCACACGGACATTTGATCCCTGATCATTCGTACAGATAAAATACCTGTCAGGACAGTTGTCAAGATTCTGTCTTGCCGTTTCGTAATCCAGGTATTTCATTTGCAGATAGGGTTCTGCAAGCTGCACAAAATCGGGTGCATCCCTTAGTAAATCCTTACGCTCCTTATCAGTCATGATTACATTCCTTTCTTGGCTTCTTCCACAAGTTCACGTACTTCCGTATTGAACACGTCACCATATACCTTTGCAAGATGTGTGGCGGTTTTCATACATTTTTCAGCAATACTTGTCGTTGTATCTCCCGACTTGTCGTTCTTCTCCGCTTCCTCTATTTCGTCAAGATGCTTGGATACCAGCATTGAATAGAGAGGGAAAAGTTTTTGGTCGTGCATCAACACCTGCTGGTTTACTGCCGCCAGCTTGATGCCGCTTCCCAGTCCGTCACGGAATCCGGCTTCCGCATCGAATGATACAGTGCCACCTTTAGACTGTTTCCATTTCTGAATGATTTCGTTGAAGAACTTTTCTTCGGGATTCTGTTGCTGTTGCTGACCGCCATTCTGCTGCATGGCTGCCTGTGGATTAAATTCCTGTTGCATGTTGTCCAAATTTTTATTGGTTAATAATTCGTTGTGTTATATTGCCACAAAGGTAATTTTTCTATTTCACATATACAACAATGGGAGATTGGTTTTCAATCTCCCATCATCGTCTATAAAACGGAGGACTTTCACCTCACGTCACCCTTCAATGACGGCATTGCGATTAAACTAGAATTTATGTTGATGTTAAGATAAAGATTATCAAAGTAAAAGAAGTACATGTTTCACAACATCCCTTCTATTGAACGTAACATTACTAAAACATTCGATTTGCAAATGTTTATGTTCGTTTCTATATGTCACATACCGTAAACGAACGCACTAAACGAACAATTATTATTAAACTCATTTATGAAATAACAATAAACAAATTTGAAATGTATATTATTCCTCTCTTGGAACACTGCAAAGATAGGGAGTTATTTTAAATCCACAAAGAAAAACTACGAAATTTTTATAAAAAGTTTTTTAGTATTATACAAATAAATGGACCACAAGCATTTACCTGTGGTCCATCATCCGACTTTTATTATAATCAGCTACTGTTCCTACATTAAGGACAACCGTTAACTAACTCTTTGTCCAAATACTTCTACCTATTCGGACAGTGCAAATATATGGATTGTGTTTGGATTATACAAATATTGAGATACAAATTCCATCCTCATTTCCTACAAGAATAGAATGATTATCAAGTTCCTTGGCTGCAAAGTCATACATTTGCATATCTGAATGATGGGTTATTGATTTCACTCTCAAATGATTACTTTCCCCATCGCCTGGAATACCCCATGTTTCGATACATTCCCCTTCACAGAAAAATGCAGGACAGTAGGTGTCCATATGTTCCAGTCGTAACGGCTGATCTTCCGTACAGATAAAATGGAATCCGTTATCAAATTCCACATCAATAATTGAAGAACCTGCATAAGTAGGAAAGGCAGAACCCTCTATTGTGACGAGTTCGTTGTTCCTGTCAAGTGCATATACCTGTACATAGTCCTTTGTGTCAAGTTCCTCTACGGGAACCATTTTCATATTACCGTCTACTAATGTAGCGATAAGCGTACCTTTGGCAAAACATTGTTTATTCATAACCTCTTTTTATTTACTTGGAAAAATCAGACAAATAGGAAGGCAATCCATGCTACCCTGTACTTTCAATGCAAGATGCGTAAGAGGATTGTGTGGCGCCTTTCTCCTTACTTCCTTCATGATGGATGCAAACTTTTCCTTGTCCATCATCAGTTTCATGGGCTGTGGAACGTATTCACTGTTTTCTTCCATTTTCATTCTTTCCGCCTGGAGGTGGAGTGACAATGTTTCTCTGTCTGGCATTATCTCTTCAAGTTCCTTGATATCATTGGCACATACTATGCTTGTGCCGATTTTCCCCTCTTTCGTGAATACAGGGATGTAAAGTTTAATCTTTTTCATGCTGGTTTTCTTATGAATTTACTACTGAACAATTTTGCCTTCTCAATATTCCATTCTTTCCTATGGCAATAATCCATAATCTCATTCTCTATTACTTTCTCCTGTCCGGGTTGTTCCATAAATGCACTTATTTTTATGGAAGTTCTTCCGAATCTGACAGCTATTATGTTGTCCGAAAGAAGTTCCTTCATTATCCTTTTCATGGACGGTTTGGCAGGAAATCCGAAATACAGGATGAACTGGTATTCAAACAGATTATACACCATAAGGATCGACTATTTTATCAAACAACTCTATCGCTTCGTTCCTAATGAACTCTATGTCATTGTCTGCATCACATTCGATAGATTCATTGCCTTGCAGGAAAACATTCCATTCCTTAATGGTAACAAACCACTTGAACCACAGAAAACTTTTCCGCATCTGCACTTTTGAAATGTACGTCCATTCATTTCCTGCAATGTAGTCAAAATAAATATGTTCCTCAAATGTGGCACGGAACCGTTTGCCGCCACATTCACCTTCTTTTAATACAATCATAAATCCCTAATCCTTTCGTTATCATTAAATTTCTTATAATTGGCAAGTCTGTCCGCTATATTATTTCCTACTGCATCATCACTTACCTCATCCTTTTGGTGTGAACCTCCTTTAAGCCACATTATCCCTACTTTTGCAAGCGGATGATTCCGTAACTGCAACAGGATTTCATTCCACAAATCGGCATTGCTGTAATCATTTGTAATATTATTCCCATTGCCAAGGCATCGTGATATATGATGATTCATGAACTTTACCACAAATTCAGAATCACATACTATCCGGGCTTTGATAGGATTACCCTTTGGAAGCAACTCCAAAGCGTTTATAATTGCCCTCATTTCCATTCTTGGGGTTGTGGTGTTACAATACCCTTCCCGAAAGAAAATCTCTTCTCCTGTGGTCTTATTTACCATGTAGACACCACATCCACCAAGACGGTTCTTTGAATTGCATGAACCGTCCGTATAAATATCCCATATATACCTTTCAATCATCCGATTTCTTCCTTATCCTATTAATTATACACTGATTAAAATCCTTGAACTCCGTACCTTCAAAACTTCCCTTGTTGATGGAATCGGCCACCATGGCTTTCTTCTGCAACATATCCCACTGCATCTTGTCAATGGTTTCGGAACACATTAGGTGCAATACGGTGATATTGTTTTTCTGCCCGGAACGTTCAAGACGTGATTTTGCCTGTTCCATCATATCGGGAGTGTCGGGATATTCAATGAAAGCCATTGTATCACATACTTTCTGCAACCCGTCAACACCTGTTCCGATTGTCTGTATATTGGCAAACAGAAACTGTTTGTCACTGAACTCTTCTATCTTCTTCTGTTTGGATTGCAGATTATCATCACCTGTTATGATTACAGAGAATTTCATAAATTCTTCATGCAGCCTTTTCAAAGGTTCTTTCCGTATCCCGAACACAAGCATCTTGGAATCCGCATTCGCTTCCGCCCATTCCTGCAAGAACTTTACAATAAAATCCATTTTCCCGTTTAGGGAGATTTCTTTCAGCACGGACAGAAGGACAAGGCTTTGTGCTCCCATGGCACTTTCGGCCCTTTCACTGTCTATTCCCGACAGATAGGATATAAGGTCATTTTCGGCTTTCCTGTATTCCCTCATGTTCTTGAAGTCACATTCAACGTATGTGTCCGTAATAGGAGGAAGGTCTTTCAGTATATCCCGTTTTTCTTTGGATATGTAACAGTAATGGGAAAGGACCTTGTTAAGTTCCTCCGTATTACTGTGACCATCTATGTTCTGTCCGAAAAAGGTCATTTTACGGTTACAGTACCTGTCATAATAGAACTGCAAATCTGGAAACAAATCAGTGAACCGTCCTAATATTTTAAGGATTGATATAAGTTCCTTTGGACGTGATTGCACCATCGTTCCTGACAATCCCTGTGCGACAGGAATCTTTGAAACAATCTTTTTCACGGCCTTGGAGCGCATCGCGTCACCCGACTTACAGAAATGTATCTCGTCAATGATTGCCAGTTGGAATTTCTTTTTTTTGAACTCCTTGTCAAACCGTAACTGAATACCTTTCTTCTTGGCTTTCTCACCCCTTGCATAGAGATATTCATAGTTTATCACTATCACATCGGCAGAAAAATCATGTTCCTTGTCCGTGGCATCAATGATTGATATGGTACGATTAGGATTTATCTCATTCCATTCGCGTTTCCATCCTGCCTTGACGGTGGACGGACATATCACAAGTACAGGAAACTCCCCGCATATCTCGGCATAATAGATTTCGGTAAGTGTCTTGCCGCATCCGCATCCAAGGCCGCAGATACTGTTTCCGTGGTTTATCTGATAGGTGATGGCTTCCACCTGATACGGACGCGGATTCTTGTTCAATCCCATTGTCCGTGACATCATTCCTACTTCTTCCTCCGTATATTCATCCCTGTGCGGACGAAGTTCTATGTCGGATGGAGGTGTGAATCTGCCCTCTACAAGACCTTCTTTCTGAATGAACTGTTTTATTCTCTGTATGTTGGTTATCGTAGCTTCCACATACCATTCCTTGTTGGCGTTGTTCAGCTTACATTTAAGCACGTCACTAAGATAGAAGGTCATTTGTGTGGTATAGGGAAGTCCGAAATGATACCAATTGCCCTCCCTATAAAAATACTTGTCAGGTTTCATTTTTCAATTCAAACTTTATTGAACCAAGCCGTATCTTTCTCCCAGTAGAGAAGCCATTCTTTCCATCTGTGGCCGTCCTTCCCTACCTTTCCGTTACAGAAGTTTCCGCACGAACGCTTTACCATACCAAGACATTTCTCACAATCGACACAGGCATCGAATCTTAGGAATTTCTTGGTATGGATATTAATGGCTATTACTGATTTTATCCTGTTTCTCATACCAATATATTTTCCTTCTCTGATACATTTCCTTCTTGTCTTTGCAAGACTTTTCCTGTTTATGGCCCTCTGGGCATCCGTCGCCCTTCTGCCTTTTGCAGCCTGGTTCCCTTTAATAAACTTCTTTGTTATAGCATCTCTGTCAAAGCGTGGGATATCTACCCACAATTCATCCCTTATCGGCATAAATCATTTCCATAAATTCTTCTTTCGACATAATACGTGTTCCGTATTTTCTCGCCCGTTGCGCTTTGGACGAATTTGAATCCCTTTCTAACGTGACAAGCAAGTCTGTTGTTTTTGTGAGCGAAGAAACTTCTTCCCATCCTCTTTTGTACGCTTCTTCCGAAAGTTCCTTGTCACGGAAGCCGGACATCACAAAAGTAGGCATATTTGACTTTTCCTTCATGTATATCCCCACGTTCCACAACAGAAAATCATCACGGTGATAGAACTCCACAACCCCTTTTCTGAATGCCACCGCAATTTCATTGCCGACACCCTTTATCTGTACCAATGAACTTTCCACCATATCAGGTTCTCTTAGGCACTTTTCATAGAGATTATCCATATCATCCGTAGTCTTTATTCCCATCGCATCAATGATATTCTGGCACGTTTTCTCTCCTATCTGTCCATGATAACAGTTGAGGGCCGTTGTAAGTTGTGACCATGATTGCGAATTGTCCAGGATGTTATTAAACTGTTTTCTAAGGGATGATATTGTTTCGTTTCCTATTCCGTTAATCTTCATCATCCTGTCCGCAGACGCTTCCATGATAGCGGAAACGGATTTCAATCCGTAATCAAAGAACTTCTTTATGGTAGGTCTGCCAAAATCCTCTACTTTCATTATAGAGAAGAAATAGACGATTTCAGAGAGTGCCTTTCCGTCACATTCGGGATTGGAACAACGAAGTGTTATACCTTTTGAATCCCATACGGTCTTTTCGCTGCATATAGGGCATACACTGGGGATAGGGTCTATTCCCGAATGGAAATGTAATGTTTGCAAGTGTTTGGGAATAACATCTCCCGAACGGCATATCACAACTTCCGCACCTTGACAGCAATGGTTTTCCTTCACATACCTTGCATTGTAGAGGGTACATCTTTCAACGGTTGCACCGCATAAGTCAACAGGCTCTATCAGTCCGACAGGACACAAAACACCGTCTTTTGACACTTCCCATTCTATATCATGGAGAATCGTTTCTTCGCGTTCTGACCATTGAGGATCTTTGTATGCGATCGCATATCGTGGATTTCCATTAGGAAGCCTGCCAAGATTCTGTCTTGTTACGGAACGGTTGACTTCTATGACAATACCGTCACATTTGAATTGCGGTGCAAGTGTCCTGTATAGATGATCGAAGTATTTGGAAAGTTCCCCTGCATCGGATTTAAGGATATCCACTGCATTTACTGTGACATAGGAAGTCTTTATTCCATCGAATATACTTTCATTTATATAGTCAAGCTGACTTTCCTTGCTCCACTCTTCCCTGTCTGTTCCATAACGGATATACTTCACATCTCCTAGGAACACCGAAAGTTCTTCCGCATTCAAGATACCTCCTACTGCATTCCGGGCAGCTTTGTAGTTTGTTCCAGGCTTTATTTCACGTAAGAAGTTTTCCTGCTCGAATATGGCTTCACCGAATGTATAGGTAACTTCATCACATTCATCATCACCCTCATATATATCCCACGCACTGTTTCCCATCATCTCAAAATGACCTGTACAGTTCTGCCCATAGGTTCCGTCACCACGTGTCCATGCCTTGCCTTCCTTTTCATTTACACAAAGAGATATACCGTCATATTTCGCTGTAATGACAAGTACATCATCATCTTTAAGGCCGCATGACATTATCCATTTTACAACTTCCTGTGGCGTTTTCACTTTTTCCAATGAAAACATAGGGATAGGAAGTTTCTCCTTTCTTGTTGCCGGAACTTTATCCTGTATTCCCTTTGAAAACCATGGATTGCCAGGATTCATCTGCCTTAATTGCCCCACAAGATTGTCAAATGTATCATCGCTTACCTGTGGATCTCCCTCCCTATAACTATCGTTAAGGGAGCGGATTTTCATTTCAAGTTCCTTTTCTGTCATGGCTGTGACGGATATCTGTAATCGTAACTTGTCTTTTCCACCTTTATCCACTTGATAAGATTGTTGAACTGAATCGTTTCCACATCCAACGTCAGTTCAATGCGCAGGAACTCCATGGAATTCATCCATGTTCCGCTCTGAATAAGTGAGGTCACGTTCTTCACGTCCTGCAATTCATTGATAGGGAAATCCCGTCTTTCATAATTGAACACTCCTTTCTCGATACTGAACACACAAGGTTGATCGGGAAAGAAAACAAGAAGCAGTGGTTTACCTATATGCTTCACCGCTTCTTTCACATTGTAATAGTTGATTTCGTACATTTTTAATTCAAAATTATAGGTTATCGGATGCAAAGATAACCGTTTTCTGTTTATTCATGCCTTAATCACCTCACTTTTTATAAAAATGTTTTTATGTTTTATAACATAAAAATAGGGAGTTAGTTGCCCAACTCCCTTAAAACCAGTCATTAACGGTATCTGTAATTCATCGTATCTTTTATGATTGCTTTTTTCACCGCTTCTTTCCTTGCTGCACCTTCTTCTCTCTTGTAGGCTTCCTTGTACCTTTTATGAAGAGCCTGCTTTTTCCCTGCATCATCAAGTGAAGAGAATGGAGATCCACTGAATCCCTCACCCGGAGCAAGCGATATGTCGGGTACTTCCTCCAATCTGTCTTCATAGGAAACAGGTTTACGACAATGAGAGCAATCTGGTCGGTCCAACCATTTCTTTTCACCTGTGGAACTGTATCCCCATCGTGTTGAACCTGCATAATGTTCTTTCTTGTATTCAGGACAATCAGGATTGTCACACCAATACACTGTTTTCTCAACCTTAGCCATGACTACCTCCTATGTCTTCCAAAAAGTCAACCTTATGCACTCTCTCAACTGTATAATAGTCTACAATCGTTTCCTTTTTGTCTTTCCATTTGATACCCACAACTTTCATCACGTTCACCACAACAGCGTTTCTTCCAAGGACAGCAATATAATCACCCATTTCATAGTCACTTCCGTCTTGAACTATCAGATCATATCCGGCTTCTTTCATTACCTCCTTGAATGATTCGGGTGTCAACCCTCTCTCGTAATTGTAAACCATGCTTCCACGAAGATTGTCGAAGTTGGTATAGATTTTTTGCAGTTTCTTCATATTATGTAAAGTTTATCCTATCTTACGCTTGGCGTACAGGGCTATGCACAATGAATCAGCCTTGTTATCATCATCATTCTTACATTTTGTCGTGCGTCTTAGGTCAATTCCGGGAAACACACGTTTGCACACCATGATAGAGCATCTTTTGGTGTCAAGGAGTTTTGTTTTTCCTGTACTGGAGGTTTTATAGATGTGTATTCCTTGAAATATGTCTTTCTGCCATTTCTTGGCCTGTACCTTTGTATAGGGCAGTCCAAGAGCGGCAACAACGGCTTCCGTAGCCATTGCAAGTCCTCCCAATTTGAATGTAGAAGATGCGGACGCTCCAAAGAGTGCATGCAAATCCTCCATTACCACATGACAATTCCCTTCATATTTGGCAAGACGCATAAGTTTGTTTACCAATTCGGTACATTCGCAATTATTCGGATTGTCGAACAACCAAAATTGTTCAAGTATATCCTCATCCTCATCTATTACCGACACAAACCCTTTTGAACCGATGTCTATGCCTATGAATTTCTTTACTTCCTTTGCCATTATCATTCAAATTTTACATTAGCAATTCCATTATCCTTCGTAACCACGATACTCCGTATATTGTCACGAACACGACTTATCTGTGTGGTAATCAGACAGGGCTGTTTCAGGAACTCCAACGAACGGATAATATTCTCTATTCCCATCGGATCGGAAGCATCCAGCACTTCATCCACATATAGAAAGTGAAGTCCTCCCCACGGATTGGTAGTATTAATCATGGATTGTACCGCAAGAATCATGGCTATTTCCGCTCTTGCACGCTCTCCACCCGAATAATACCAATATGTTTCCATCTCATCACGGAAAATATAGGGTGTCAGTTCCTCTTTCATCTTCCCTTTGGAATCAAGTTTGAACGCTTCTATTATGATTCTCAAATCAGAATCCATAGCGTCCAATGTATCATTCGCTTCCGCCTGAATATTCTTTATCTGCTCCACAGCAAGATACATCTTGAACTCCTTGAAACGTGCATACCATCTTTCGGTATTTTCACGTTCAACGTTCAGTGCAAATATATCATTTTTAATTTTCTCAATCAGCCTTTCTTCTTGGTTTATATTCTCAATTATGGGTTTTTGAAGTTCGGCAAGATTATCAAGCGGCTTCTCCTTCAATTCATCCAGTTCCTGTACATGACGTTTGATTGAATCGTTATACACATCAATATCCTTGTTGTGGTTTTCAATCTGCATGATCATTCTTTCTATCACACTGTTGGCTGAATCATATTCACGTTTCCAATAGGAAAGGTTCTGTTCTTTCTGTGAGATTTTATCCTCTATTGTCTTGAACTTTGTCTTTGCATTGTTCAAATCAGTTCTTATTTCTGAAATTGCAGTAGAATATTCGGAAAGAATGGAATCATATTCGGAAATTGATGAAATGATCTTATCCACCTTTTCTTTGTATTCATTTATGGATTTCAACACCTCTTTCTTTCTCTTTTCAGTTTCCTTTAATGTGGTCCCTTCTTCCAATAGGAATCTATGCCCGCATTCGGGACAGATTATTGCACCTTCAAGAGTTGTATTAAGACGTGCGAGCATCGACTTGTATTTGGCAATTTGGGATTCTATCTTGTACTTATCATCAGTCTTTCCCGACTTCTCTGATTTAACTCCGTCAACTTCCTTCTGAATCTCATCGGCTATCTCCTTCTGTGTTTCAACGAATGCGGACGCTTCTTCAAGTTTATTTCTTTCATTAACAAGTTCTGATTCAGCATTTTCAATGTTTTCATTCAAGGACAGCTTCAACGTTTTCTTATCTTCTATCGCCTGTTTCAGTTCCTCTATTTTTGTTCGGGATAATTCTATCTTCTTTTTGTCCGACAGAATCCTGTTTTCTATTAGGGATAATTCCTGTTCTCGCTGTTCTTTCAAATGATCTACGGACATATTGTCAAGTTGTTCGCTGTAAACCTCCATCTTACTTTCGGATGCAACAATCTTGTTTTCAAGGGAACGGATTTCCATTTCCAATTTCCTTACCTTGCTGTCAATAATCTCTTTTGTCCTGTCTATATCATTGAAATTGATAAAACGGCTTATCAACGCCAACTTATCCGTATTGGATGAAGTAAAGAATGACTTATAGTTTTCCTTGGATATGATGTAATAGGTCTTTGCGTCTTCGGCCGTTATACCCAACCATGCAGATATTATCTTGTTCCCCTCATTGATTGTACCATAAGGTTTCTCCACTCCATTGAATGTAATGGATAGGGTTGCCGAACCCTTGATAGGAATGGTTCTTCTTACAATCATTTCCACATTTCTTGCAGGGCATACTATTGACACCTCGACTTCCGCTTTGTCCGTTCCACGTCTTACCAGTTTCCTGTCCAGATTCTTTCTTAGGTTATCACCGTAAATCGCATAGAACAAGGCATGAAGTATGGCTGATTTCCCGGCACCATTGGATTGCTGCCCTTCATCCGTATTGTTTATCCCTATGATTGCCATAGGGATATTTTTAAAGTCAATGGTAGCTTCTTCTATCGAACAGAAGTTCTTTATGTACAAACTAGTTATTCTCATTTTCTTCGGTATTTTTATCGGGTTCCTTATTCAGTTCTTCTTTCGCTTTTTTGATTACCGCTTCTCCTATTTCGATTCTCAATGATTCATCTTCCTCCAGGAATTTACGGGTATTCTTCTCTCCCTGTCCTATACGTTGATCACCGTAATAGAAGAAAGCACCTTTCTTTTTCAGAATGCCATAATCAAGACCCAGGTCTATTATCTCCTGTACCTTGTCAATACCTTTTCCGAATCGGATAACGAACTCACATTTCTTGAACGGTGGCGCAATCTTGTTTTTCTTCACCTTCACCCTTGTAAGGTTTCCCGTTATCTCATCTCCATCCTTTTCCGAACCAATACGACTGAACTCCAACCGTTGTGACGCATAGAATTTCAATGCCTGTCCTCCGGGTGTCTTGGTGGAGTTTCCTCCGAATCCGAATCCTCCTATGGTGTCACGTGTCTGATTGATACACAATAGGATGTTGTTGTTACGCTTGATTATGTTTTTCAGAATATTCAACTGTGAGGACATAAGCCTTGCAACAAGGGCCACTTTCTGATCTCCCGCTTCACCCTGTGCCTGTGCAGTAGGTGTAAGTCCCGCAACCGAATCAAGAACGACAAGACCTATTTCCTGCTCCTCACACATGGTACGGATGATTTCAAGTGCTTCTTCCGCACTATCCGGCTGTGACAGGATGAATTTGTCGGCAGACATATCTACGCCCAATTTCTCTGCATAAAACGGGTCAAGTGCCTGTTCCACGTCCACATACCCCACTGCCTTTCCTGTTTTCTGAACTTCTGCAACCAAATGAAGTGCAGCCGTTGTTTTTCCGCAATTGTGTACGACAAAATCATCGGCTATAAAATTGTGCCATTTCCCACCGCATTTCACATCATACACTTTTCCCTCTCCCACAGGTTCTATGGATTCAACACGGTCTACCTCTATACATTTCAGACGAAGTTTTATGTCATGCTTGTAAACGAATAGAGGGTTCCCCTTGGTAAATTCCCTCAATTCCTTATACTGCCCATCACCCACATAGAATTTATGATCATCCGTGGCTGTTATCACATGACCTTTCTTTGTCACAAGTTCATAGATAGGGCGTTTGCCCACATATATCACATCTTCCACAGGATGCCACTTTATTTCACCGAAAACTTCCTCTATCCCCATGATGTAAATGTCAAAATTACGTCTTTGGTCACAGAAGCATCCGTGGAGCACCCTCAATGACTTGTTGTAATATCCAATTACAACATTATCACCACGATGCACATATTTCACTTTTACACGTGTGCGACCGTCAAGACATGATTCCCCACCGAACACCTCCACGATTCTTCCTTTGGGATAACCGCCACCAAGAACTGCATCAAGGGAATATGAACCACTGTGTATGCAATCTACCGCTACATGGTTGCCGGAAATAGCTTCCTTTCCAAATCTCTTTTCTATTGTTGCAATCAAATCCTTTATAGCCATAATATCAGTCCCCCAATGCTTTTTGTAATATATCACTTGCTTCGTCTGCATTATATTTCTTTTCCTTGCAGAATGAAGCAAATCTGTCCATAATATCCGTTTTTGTCAAAACCTTTATTTCGTTGACCTTATCTTCCGCATCTATAACTTCCTCAACTTCCTTTATCTTGGGCTTTACATCAATCCCCATTGCGGAATACTTTGTCTTATCAAATGCGGAAACTTTGTCCTGTGTTCCTGTGACCTCTATTCTGATACGATCATTGTCGTTTCTTTTGGAAGCATGAAATAGGGTTATCTGTTCCTCCACTTCATCTGGTGACATGGTATCCAGGTCCACGGTTATTTTCTTGAATGTTATTTGATTTGTGGGAACCAATTTTACATCATCCCCTTCAAATAACCAAAATCCTTTTTTTTCATCTTCTGCAAAATTATTTTGCATCAATGCTCCTATATGAACAACGCTAGAACTTAATTTTTGGAAGTCATGAAAATGCCCAATTGCAGTAAAATCAAAACATTTGAATGTGGAAGGAGATAATTTACAGGATTGCAAAGAACCATCATTATTTCTACTTCCTGTAAGTGACATGTGAGTAAGACATACTTTTGTCATTCCTTTATATTTGTCTTTCTTTATTTCTTCAAGCAATTCATCAAAACGTTCAAGCCAAATATTTTCATCGTAAAATGCAATTAAAGCATATACAATATTTTTTTCTATAATAACCTTTATATCATCAACTAAAGTAAAAGACGGATAGTATTTATAAGGTTCAAGAAATGAATCTCTACTTTTATAATCACTAGAATCATGATTTCCACGAATACAAATCATTTCTATTCCTGCATTATGATAAGATTCGAGAATGTCTCCCCATGTCTTTAAAACAATCTGTTTTTGACTTATACGGGAATCAAAAACATCTCCAAGACAAAAAACTTTATTAATTTCATTTTTTTTACATAAAGGAATCCCTTCATCAACTAATGCAGCACGAACTTGTTCTACGTTAAATTCTTTGAGATGAATATCTGTAAAAAATATACTTTTTGTTTTCATACACTTAAACTTTCTTCTATTTTTAAAATCAGTTCATTGCAATTATCGGGAATAGACATTCCTTTCTTTATATTATCTTCTTCCCATAAAGGCTGCACATTTAAATAATGACTGCATAGTTTCCTTTCATGACTATCCAATAAATTAAAATAACTTATTGGTATAATATGATCAAGGTTCCACTTACCTTCTCCTGAACCATGATTTTCCCATGTCATACCTTCTGTAAACTGACTTTCTATATGTTTTACAAATACATTTATACTACAACCAATTCTATTTATACATGTTTCATCAGAAACGCTATACAATCTACTTACAATATCTCTTAATTCTGCCCTTATTTTTGTTTCAATTCTGAATCTACTACTTGTCACAATTTTATTTCTCTTCCATTTATTGACAGCCGCTCTTCTCTTTTTAGGGTTATCTTTCTGCCATTTACATATATTAGGAATTATCTTGCTTTTTCTTTTTTCGTAAGTTCTTTTTATGCTTTCAGGATGATTCTTTCTCCATTCCCTACTTATTATTCTAAGTTTTTCTCTATTGTTTTCTCGATAAACCCTTTCCTTTTCTTTTTTACAATCACGACAGCAAGCGTAATAACGCCCACCGCTTCTTAAAGCAAAACAAGAAATATCCTTCTCCTGTTTACAAACACTACATACTTTTACTTCCATATCTTATAGGTTATTGTTGCTCCGACAAAAATATCGGGTTTGTTGTTTATTAATCCATATCCTGCTCCCACACCTATTCCGAATGAGATGGGAAACTCCTTTTTCCTTTTGCTCCATGCAGTAACATCCGTAATGTTTCCGTTCATGCCGGAATTAATGTCAAGCTGATTGTTTCCCTTTCCATCTTCTCTTTTTACAATGGTAAACTGATTGTTCAGTTTAAAATCCAGATTGTAATTCGCCACAGAAGGAGCGGTTATATCAAGTTTATAGGATATTGTATCGGATTCTTTCTTGAAACAGAACAAGGAATCATCCGGCATCATCTCCCTTACCTTTCCCGAATCCACATACTGAATCCGTGTTTTCCATCGTACCACTTCCGTAATGTTGCCCTTGGTGTCTTTTAATTCATCGTACAGCAACTTATTTTCCCTTTTAAGCAATTCAAAATCGGAAGATGGATAATTAATCCGATAAGTATTCAAAGAATCAATATAAAGGCTTAAATGCTCTGAATAATTCGCTTCCCTTTCTCTCAAATGCTTTACTTCCCACACTGAAAGAAATAGGAGCACACAAAGTACCCCTATTATCATTGTTGTTGTTTTCATAAAATGAAAGAGCGGTTTATTATTCGTCAAACGGAAGCATTTCTTCTGCCTTGGCAAGATCGTACCAATGTTTCAGTTCATCCAACTTCAAATTGTCAGGCAATTCATAACCATCTCCGTATTCATTTTCAATGTATTCATTCAGGAACTTGCGCATCTTCATGGGGGTAGGATACGAACTTCCTGCATCAGAAGCGTCCTTATCTCTTTCTGCACTGCGTGACGGTGCTTTCTCTTCCTTTTCTTCATCATCAGAACTTTCTTGCTTTCCCTTGTATTCCGGGCATATTGCTTCCAGTTCCTCCACTTCTGCAAGGAAATTGTCATTCTCAAAGATATTGTATTCGTTCTGACGATCAAACTCTTTCAGCGCATCAAGCGTCCAATCAAATTCACGTTTGGTATATACGTTTTCGTACAAATCTTCAAGAGTGGGAAGTTTCAACAGTTTTTCAAGAACAGCGTCAGGAACACGGTTCTTTTCAAAAAAATCTTCAAGGCTCTTGTCCTGTCGTGTCATTTGCTGTGCGCTGACCTTCATGACAGTCTTGTTGTTCTCGTCTTTCTGTTTGTTGATACACAACGGATAACCTTCTTCGGGATCAGAGAATACGTCGGTTGACAACCCGTCACCTTCCGTAAGGTTAATGGAAATATCAGTCATTTCCTTAATCTGTTTGGATGTAAGCTGCAATTTGTAGATGTCGCTACCTTGCAATACATAACAGATATAGTTCAATGTGGGTTTGATGCCCCACACCCACGGACCGCCTTTTCCTTTCCTATATCCCGTAATAGGATTGAGAAAACGTGATTTCTCATCCTTATCATCTATTTCATTGGCAAGTTCATACACATAATTTATGTAGGTGGCCAAAAGATCCTTGTCACCGAATGCCGCATTTCCATGAATGTCGGACGTGAAGATATTCTTGTCCTTCCATTCATATTTACCTGTTCCTACTCCATCCTTACCTTTGATTTCCTGATATACTTTCAGTTTGGTAGTCTTACAGGGTATGTATGCACGGCCTGTCTTGGACGGAAGCACACGGAACACGTTCTTTCCGTCTTCCACTTTAGCAAAATTCACATACTCATTGTCACTGTTACGATACATTGTCTTTTCCGCTTTGCGCGCTTCGTCTTTCACTTTTGAAACTTCCGTTCTCTTAAACTGATTTCTGTTAATTGCCATAATACTAAAATTTTAAACATTAAAAACTAAATTAAAACTTCAAATCTACTTATCTAATCTTTTGATTTCAAATGTATTAATCTTTCCTTCTATGATTTCATCCAGGAACTCCTTGGGAGTAACCTTGCTTAAAAAGTTACTTAATTTCTTGTCCTTAGACTGAATAGAGAAATAGAGGGAGTTGAGATATTCAAACTCCTTTTTCGCCTGTATGTATTCCTTTAGGAAGAACTGTGTATCGGATGATAAGGTAAGAATGTCCTCCAACCCCTTTTCAGTCAGTTTTATTTTCTCACCGTCAATCAATACGAATCCCTTTCCCTTGGAAGCCATCTTACGGTATCTGCGTCTTTCCTCTGCCATCACTATATCGTATTTCATTTTCATAGTGGACGCATTGGCTTCCGCATCAGCACGCAATTGCCCTATCTTGTTAAGTAATGCAGAGCATGTTACTGCATCGCCAAACAGATTCTGATAATTGATAGTTGTCAGATCATCCATATCCAACCATTCCTCAAAATCGCTGGACTGTAATACCAAAACACTATCATCATCTAGGTGTATAACTTTCTTCATATCTTTAATCCAATTTTAATCGAACAAACTGGGAACGTCTTGTTGTCTGAATGATGTTACAATCATCAAATTTACTGTAAGTGGGATATCCTGTTAAATACAACAGACAATCTTTAGAATTTTTGAAGTATTCAGACATTTCCTCATACAACTCACATCCTACCACTACATGAACAAAATTGTAATTGCAATCAAGTTTGATAAAACCCATAAAACCATTCTTGGTTTTCTTTTCCTCTACCTCCATTACATAACCGCCCACTTTTACGTCACTATATCCGTAGCCGTTATATTCTTGTAATTTTGAAGGTGAGAAATAGGGTGTGCATTTATCAAGATGCAATGAAAGCGTTTCATGATCAAATTCTCCGAATCCACAAAGATTGCGTTGCATAAGCATCCACCACCAATCTTCTTCATGTTTCCCCTTATCGTATCCCAAAGATAGTTTATCCTTGCTCTTGTCAACCTTTACCTTACATTTGGTACGGTATATGTCAAGTAGGAAGTATCTTTCACTAGGATGCTCAACGTGTTCAAGTTCATCAAATGCACCGCAATAGATAAGGTTCTCTATGGCTGACTTGGTAACTTTGCTGTTCTTGAAATTATGACGGTCAAGAAATTCCTCCAAAGAAAAATATTCCCCATTCTTATCCCTTTCCTCATTCAACTGATTCAATGCCTGTTCTCCTATCTGTTTAACGGAATTGAGTGACCAGTACATTGAATTTGTTTCCTTATCAGATACGATATGACTTCTTGAATGATTGATATTTACCGTCTTGATACCGATATTACCCGTCTTTTCAATCTCATTGATATATAAAGGGTATTCATCCATCTTGGCCCACGTAAAGGTTACTGACCAAAATTCCATAGGATAATGAACTTTCAGCCATTGGCAAATGTAAGAAATTATTGAATAGGAAACTGCGTGTGAATTGCTTGTAACTATACCATTGCCTGTAACATAGTTATGTTCAGGATGGTCTATTTCCACATCATATACAGGTTCTATCCTATCAGGCTTTATGGAAACAATTTTCACAAGTTCGCTTTCCAGTCCCTTTTCTCCAACTTTAACACGATTATATTCCTGATAATGTGCCTTTTTGTGACATGAAGGGCATACGAAAGCAAGATTGTACATCTCACTATTCCCATGATCACCGTCTAGGTGATGAACTTCCAGTCTTTTATGTGGCTTACCACATATCTGACATTCGGTTATTTTGGGTCTTGTTTCTTTTACATACTTCTGGAAACGGGTATATGAAGTGTCTTTTTCTTGAAATCCCATCTTCCCCTTTTCTGAATTATGTTCATATTTATACCTGCTTCCCTGCACTTTCCTGTTAGACAAATCAACCTTATCCGTATAGACAAAATCCCAACTTGATTGCTTATATCCTTTATTGTAATACAAACAATCTTCGTTTTCTATAAGATTACCTAATTCTACCAACCCTCTTTGGGTAGGGAACTTATGGTTTGCCGTTGCAGATACTGTCTTTCCATTAGAAAGAGTTATTTTATATGTCTGTCTGTTTCCTGCATAAGAAATGTTTTTTATCTTGGATTTGCGTATTTTCCCATCATCACACAATGTCCATGATGATCCAAAACCAAATCTAGGATTACAATACTTCCTATGAAGCGATAAATGCCCTGAATTACGTGCAAATTCAGAATCATTTGCAATCCTGTACATTTCTCCGATAGTAGGACGGAATTGTCCTTTTGTCAGACTAAAACGATAAAATTCCTCCCTTCCACTTATACATTTATTGAATCCATAACCTGCAAATTTAAGAATCATATCGAAGAATAGGTCTGCATATTGAGGTGTCACACCCCATTTGCTTATATACCCATCAACAAATTTGCTTCTTAAACTTTCAAGTTCACTTATAATCTTCTTACCGATTGCACGTCTAGCCGAATCAGCTTCCACAGAAGTAAATCCCGCCAATTCAATAAATGCCGACATACAGTTTTCTTGATACAACAGCAATCCTTGTGTATCTTTCAAGAAGGATTCAGTTCCCGTATAATATTCCACTTCTTCATCACCGCTCTTACGCTTTACATAGGAAAAATGGAATCCGTTTTCAAGCGGACCGGGACGATACAGTGCCGTACACGCAGACAATTCCTCTACCGAATTGGGCTTCATTATCTGTGCATAACCGTTCATTCCCTTAGCCGTAAACTGGAACACATCGCCATTCCATCCGTTTCCGAAGTATTTCATCACTTCCGGCTCATTCAATGGAATATCCTTATATGGATCAATCGTTATTCCCGTATTCTGTTTGATAAGTTCGAGAATGTCATGTATCTTGTCCAACTGATTAAGGCCAAGAATATCCTCTTTCAGGAATCCTGCATGATCAAGTTCTCCGCCTTCCCATTCACATACCATTTGGTTTGTGTCCGATTCAAGTCGTAATGGGGACCATTCAAACATCGTTCTGTCTTGTGGGAATATCATTTCCGCACAGGCATGAATAGAGCGTGCCTTTGGTGCTCCAAGTATTACAAACAGGTCATTGAACATTTCCGTATTCTTTCGCATGAAAGCACGGAACTCGGCTTTTTTCAATGCTGTTCTGAACAAGTCCTCTACGGTCTTTTCCTTTTCCTCGCCCAACATCTTGGAGATACGTTTCCTTTCGGGAATAGCGACACCATATTTATCTCCCATATCATTTATTGCAGCCTTCAACTGCAATGTTGTATAGGTTCCTACGGCACACACCTGTTTTGTTCCAAAACGTTCTTCCATATACCGTTTGACTTCCTGCCGTCTGTTAGTAGGAAAGTCGGTATCAATATCAGGTAAGGATTTCTGAATACGTCCTTTGTTTAGGAAACGTGAAAAGAACAATCCGTATTTCAACGGATTTACCTTCGTAAGCCCAAGAAGATAGACTACAAGCGAACCCGCTGCCGAACCACGACCTGGCCCTACAAGAATGTTTTGTGACCGTGCCCAATTCACAATGTCACGAAGTATAAGGAAGTAATCCACTACACCACCGAAACGGATAACATCTATTTCTTCATCTATACGTGCAAAAACAGCTTCCTCTCCGTATTCCTCTATCAGTTCGGGATGATTCTCCAATCCCTCATAGATAAGATCCACAAACATCTCGTCATTGGTCCTCCATCGTTTCTTTTCTTCTTCGGTCATTATGTACCATGGAAGATGTCTTGATTTTGAATCAATGGCAAAGTTACAGTTCTCTGATACATAGCGAAGATTTTCTATCGCATCATCCCATAAATCAAACATAGGATCATCATTCCCAAACAATGCCTGCATTTCAAAGAAATATTCCTGAAAGTTCTTGAAATATTGATTGGATGATTTATAGTTCGTTATTTTGAGAATTGAATTTATCTTTTCACGTATATAGGCATATTCAGGTTCAAGATAATAGGCATCACAAATGGCTATGAATCTGCATTTCCTGGAATAGAACATTTTCAGATTTTCAAGATACCATTTATCCCTATCGTCCTGTTCATATTCCACTGTATCAAACTGAACGTACATTTCATCTTTGCCCAATACATAATCCAACAGATATTGACATTCAACAGTTTTAGGATCTGCCACTGTAAATGTATGCTCCTTATAGGATTCAGATTTTGCCAATGAAACAAACTCATTCAATGTACAATATTCCTTATGGATTACATTACATAAGCGATTCAGTTCAAGGAGCATTCTCCATCCATCTTCATCCCTTGCATATACCTTGATTGTAAAGCGAATATCTCTTTCTTCATCGAGAACAGGAACTTCCATTCCGAATACAGGCTTTATTCCATACTTCTGACATGCTTCTTGAAACTTGAATGCACCCGAAAGATGTCCTTTCTCACAAATACCTAAAACGGTTATGCTAAGCCATTTTGCCTTAATGCACCATTCATCATAGGAGTGCATACCATCAAGAAGCTGCATGTTTCCATGAACACCAAGAAAAGCTGATTCTCTAAAATCTTCTTCTATTTCGGGTTCCGAAAGATACAGTACCTTGTTAAGTTTCACATCATTCTCACTCCCCTTTTTCAACCAATACCATACACCGCCAAAGGAATAGATATAATTATCACATTCGGTGTATGCAGTATCCCAGTGAAAGTCACGGTCAAAAAACGAGTTGCTTTCATTAGGAAAGGATAATTCATACGTTTCACATCCTATTTCCACAACCCTATCACTGATATGTGAGAAAGGAATAAAATGATCTTTCAGATATTGAATTAATTCGTTCACGAAAATAGGTTTTATTGAAAAAGAAATACAGGCACGGGTTTTGGTTTTTGGTAAACTTTTGTGCTGACTATTATGGTTAATTATCTCTCCCGTACCTGTATTATCTTATATGTTTTACATTTTTATTTTGAAAGGTTTCCGATGGAAAGGTCATGGTTGAGTTCCATCAACGATTTTGAAAGGCTGTCAAGGAACTTGGCTACACCCATGATTGCCATTGCACCAGGTTTCAGCGAACCGTTTTCGGATACTGCCAGTGATTCATGCTGGTCACAGCAACGTTTCGGTTCATCGGGATTTTCCTCCAATTTATGTTCGGGTTCGGGTGTCGGTTTTTCCTCTTCCTTTCTAATGATGTTCACAGTCTGTTTTTCTTCATTTACCTTTCTTGTACGTGACGATACCTTTGTTCTTGCAGGTTTCGGGGCAGATTTCTCTTCTTCCTTTGCTGGTAATTCGTCCCCTTCTGCGGGTTCTTCCGGGGTAGGAATCTCATCCTGTTGTTCATCATCTTCCACGGGTTCGGGTTCGTTGCCGCCCTGTGCACCGTTTTCGATGTAGTTTTCGACAGATTTTTTCAACTGATCGGAATCCATAACCGATACATCTTCTCCCAATACATCGCTTACGGCAGCAATCAGTTTGTCTTTCGGACTTAATGTTTCGTAATTTTCAATCTCTAGTTTTGCAGCCGCTCTTCGTGCGTCTAAAAATGATACAGCCATTTTGTTTTTAATTTTAATGATTAATAATTAATTTGTAATATAATCCAATGAGTTACGTTATATCATAAATCTCATTTCGACAATGCAAATATAGGGATAAAAATTCTAAGTATGCAAGAAAAACTACGAAAATTTTTATAAAAAGTTTTTTAGTTTTTGTTTTATCCCTATGTATCAACACATTAAATGAACAACAATCCCTTTACAAGTTGTACACGTTCTTCAACCGATCCTCTTACAGTACGATATGGAATAAAGTTGTTTGTCAATATCCACTTTATTTTTGTATCAATGTGTTTTCTGTGTTCTTCATCGATACAACGTACCCCATCATTTACAATCTCTATCCCATCATCAGTAGGAAGATAGATGTTAAGGCATGGATTAAGATATTTTACCTGTTTGAGCAATTCCCTACGTTCATACTGTTCTTCCATGGAGAATTTCATCTTTCTTGCACCTTCTTCCATGTCGCACATCTCGGATGTATATGCAATCACGTCAACGACACACCTGTCGGAAATGAAATTGTTTCCCTGTTCGAGAAGTTCGGAGTAATAGGAGAACATAAGTCTTTGCGAATCGGGATCACCGTCAACAGAGATGTTTATTTTTCCTTCGGAAGCCATTCTACGCAACATTCCTGTCATAATATTCAGTCCACTGGCTTTTATATCCTTATCCTCTGCCAATGCGTTTATGAGAGTTGTTTTTCCTGTATTCTGTGCTCCAATAACGTTTACCTTGGTGTATCTCAATCTTTTCATCTATTGTCACCCTCCCCATGAATCTTGTTGCGTTCCATACGGTCATACAGCTTGTTTATATTCATTGCTGCAACCTCCTTGATAGATGTTCCTGTCGTTTTTGCCACAATATAGGTAACGGCTTTCAACACTTTCTTCCATTCCTCAAAAATAACTTCCTTACGGCTGTCCGATAATACAATAGGCAGGTTCCCATCCCAATTGTCACGGATATGCTTTTTTACCTGTTCAGCTATCTTACCCATAGATACGATGGGATCGAACAACGCATCTGTTGTAAGGTCTGTGATTTCCAGCCATTCATTTACTTCTGGCAATCCCATTTTCTTGTGAATCATTGCAAGATACCACAGAATATCCCCTGCTTCCTTCTTCAATTCTTCATCATTTTCCTGTTCTACCTGGATCTTTTCAAACATTTCTCCTGTTTCACCACACAACCCCAATGTTACACATACCACCATCAGTGAATCGGGATAGGTGCATGTTACTTCTGCAAGTTTTTCGTACTCCGAAAAAGTTTCAATCTTTTCAAATCTTTCCATTTTGTTCAAAATTATAAAGTTTTTATTTATCAAGGTTCCAGCCAGTTTCAAGACAGACTGTTTCCAACATTTCATTTATCTTCTCCATTGCTTCCATATCAATATCCTTACGGGATGATAGCCACACCTTTTCATTAGGGATTTCATGGGTCTTGATATGCTTCTTGACAGCTTCCACATCCATTTCACATCCTACTTCATAACGGAACTCATACGATTTTGAGTAGTACATAAAGTAATCGAAATAGTTCCATGAATTATTTTCTTTTTCATGAATCTTAGTATCCTCATACATGGAAGGCCTATTGTATGGCATCTTAGGACGGATTACAACTTTGGATAATCCATGTGCCGCCTTATAGAAGCCTTGTGGCCACATTGAACCATTTGTTTCCATTATAACCTCATAGCCTTTTTCAGTTATGGTTTCAATGAAATGTTTCATGGGTTTTCGCATACATGGCTCACCTCCTGTTATGAATACTCTCTTGATATTAGGATGCTTTTGCATCATTTCAAGAACACATTCTTCATCAAGAGTATTCTCACCTGTCCTACTAACAGAATAGCGTGAACAATACTTGCATCTCAAATTACATCCTGCAACAGTTACTATTATGGCTGAAAGACCACGGGAACTGCCACTAGGAATGAACCCTGGCACAATTGAATGTGCCAGGAATCCTTCATCTTTCTTTTCTTCCACTGTATGCTATTTTAAAAGTTCGTCACAATCAAATTCCTCCAACGTAAGGAAGGTTACGAAATTATATGGAACATAAATCTTTCGTTTGTCATGTATAATGCAAACCTCTTCCATTTCCGCATCGTTATCGACAACCTTATGTGGTTTTCCTCTGAACGTTACACAATGGCCACGTTTTACGAATGATTTCTTGTCATACCATCTTACTAAATCACCCTTGTTCCCATAAGTCAGATTAGGAAGTCCATAAGGATTGAGGAATTTCTTGTAGTACATTTCTTCAAGGAGCGTTTCACGGTCAAAGATCGTAAGGCAACCCATTTTCTTGGACATATCCACTATCTTTTCTCTCTTTTTCTCCGCTATCTCCGCATTGATAGACTTGACTTTCGGATCATCATAGAAAATGCTTCTCATTTTCCTTGATATAAATTCCATTTGTAGAAGTTCAATGAACTCACCCACTGAAAGACGGTTCATTTTTTCAATATCTTCGCTCATTTTTATTGCAATAATTAAAGTTAGACATTTCTCCAAAGTTAAATCAATCTACTGAAAAAATCAAACGGAGTGACAAGATTATCAAGTGCATCCCAAAGTTCATTTTCAGTTGCATCTCCCGGATCTATTTTCTTGTTTTTCAATAACGCTATCCATGTTTCAAAGCTACGTGACACAGTGATTGCAGCCGAAGCAATATTTTCCGGCACATCAGGGTCATACATGATAACTATCTCCTTCACTCCCGCCTTCTTTTTCAATAAGGCAACCTGTTCCCTTGATATGGAATTTCCGAATGTAAAACAACATCTTACGGCTTCCGAATCCTGTAAATGCAGCTTATTATCTACATTGATATAGTCAAACAGTCCTTCCACCACAATAACACATTGTGTATTGTCGGTTATATTGTCGTATGCACCTATTATCTTTCGGAAATTAGTCTTGCTGTTCTCGTATCTTAACTGCAACCTTGCTTTCCCCTGCTTTGCATCCTTTAGATTCTGTATATGAAATTCCTTTGATTTTCTTGAACGTGCCAACCATGCAACTACCCTGTTATCCATCTTTATCTTGAATATGATATAATCCCTTAATTTTCTTTCAAGAATAAAATTGGTTACAGACGGTTCAAACAACCTGTAATGGCGTTCCGTGAATCCACGTCTTTTCAGATAGGGGTCACTATCAACAGGAAGCAGTTCAAGTCTTTTAGGAAGTTCCATTTCGGGAAGTTCACCATCTTCATCCTCATCATCATTTTCATCATTAAACATAGGAAGGCTGTCCTTTTTCAAGGTATTCTGAAAATCCTTGTGCCAAAGATCTGTCCGGTTTATCTTTTTCAGATAGCTGAATAGAGAGGTTTTTGTGTTGCAGTACCAACAGTGATACACCATCACATTATCCTCCTTGTTTATCAGCAACCCCCATTTGCCACCCCTGCCACAAAATGCGCATGGCTCATTCTTGTTCTGCATCCACCCCTGTGCTCCAAAAGGGGTAAGATTCAGTTCGGCTTTAAGTTCATCGACATCAATCTTAGCCATATCCTATACATCATTCTTTACACGGTTTTCCTTTTTCAATTTCTCTTTCTTCTGTACCTTCTGAATCTCAATGGGATTCAGATAGCCGGACATGGCAATGGTTTCCTTGGCATTATAGAACGCCCCCTTGTCATAATTGGTGGCTATCAGATATGTTTTCCCTACCTGTTTAAAGTCACGTAACTTATCCGTATAGATACGCAATCTGTTATTGTCACGTTCCGCCTGTGTCCTGTTTCCCGTGAACACGTAGGAGAATGTTTTTACAAGCGTCTTGTCGCCTTCCGTATAGGAACGGTCTATTATCTTGTCCGGGCTGTTCCATATCTCAACAGGAACATTGGAAGCCTGTGTGGCCGTTATTCCAGCTATATGGAACTCATTGCATATATCCTTGAAACGTTGCGCGTTTTTCTGTAACCTGTATTTCAGAAAATTAGGATTGGTATCTACCTGTGCGTTCTCTCCTGTTACGGCAAGATCAAGCGAATCAAGTATGAGTTCGTCGGGAAAATACCCATGTACCTTATAATATTCAAGTACAATATTGCGTACTTCCATCATGGACGCTTCCCCATATTTCTCGAATCCATACACCTCTATATCCGAACCCAGAAGAGTTTCCACATCCCTTGCTGTCTTTCTGAACAAATCCATCTCCTTTTCGGAAAGTTCACCTTTTCTTACTTTCATGTACGGATGCCCTGTAACGATTTGATCATATTTGGAAAGACATGCACTTACACCTCCTTCAAGCTGTATGTGCAAGACTTTCTTCCCATCCATACAGGCCCTATATCCATGCCATTTCAAAACGGTTGACTTTCCTTCTCCCGAACGTAGAATCCATAATACGGTATCGCCCTTGTCTATTCCTCCATAGGAGATTTCATCAAGTACATCTATTCCGAACGTCACTTTGTTTCCTGTGGAATCCTTTTCCCTGAACTCCCTGTTCTGTTTCATACGTTCCTCAAATCCACGGAATACCTTCTTGAAATTTCCTACGGCATTTCTAAGGGATATTTCCTGTATCTCCTTTGATTCTTCCATTGCCGTGAATATTGCTTCTTCGGCCTTGTTTTCTTCATACAGGTCATGGATTTTGTTTACCATTTCCTTGAAGCGTATCTTTTTTACATACGCTTCAAGCTGGCTTATTATCAGTTCCTTATCAGGCTTATCTGTTTCCTTTATCTCGTCCACAGCTTCTTGAACCGCATCATTGTCACTGAACTTCTGTGATATGAACCCTAATGAGGGGATGATATTCTTATCATCATATATTGCAACCGCTTCCCTTAAAAGAACCTTGTATCCCGGCATCTCTTTAGGGATGAACTGATATTTCAGGTATCTTTTGCACAGGAACAATACGTCCTTGTCCATAAATACCATCTTAAACAGTTCGGGTATGAAATTGGCACTTAGTTTTTCCATAAAAATTAAAATTAAAGCATTGTTACCACAGGTTCACTTCCCTTACCTTCTTTCAATGACTGATAGGCAATGAATATAGAGGACACGCAATCATCATGACCGGACCCTGCTTCAAGTTTCCCCTTGTCAGAACGGAATGTAATGGAAGAAAACTCGGAAAACAGATAATCCGTTTTCTCTTTTGTTGTTCCTGCCTTATACGGCACCTTGAACTGACCTCTTTCAAAGAGTGCCGCAAGACTGGCCCATCCGTTATGCAAGTCCTTTTTGTTTCCCTCTGTCGTAGTAAATGTATCTATATTCATTAATCCACGTTCCCTTGCCAATCCTGCAAGAATGGATTGGAATCCGTTGGATTCACACACCACCTTGTTAGGTCTGAACATCTGATCCAATACCACTATCTTATCCACCTGTTCATTGTGACTTGCACCTTTAAGACGTTCATAATAGATTAAGTAGTAGTTTTTCATTGCATCCATGCCAACAACAGAATAAACGGTAAAGTCAGCTCCGATATTACCAGATATGGCAAAATCCACACCTATAACAACCCGTGTCATTTTAATAGGGAAATTGTCGACAGTCGTTGCATAATCCACATTTTCCATCCCTATCGTGGTACGTTTAAGAATATCGTATGGGAATATAGATGAACTATCGTCAATAGGAATAACAAGGTACTCACGTGCAAATACGGTTGTTCCAAGTTCTTCCTTCTTTCTCATAAGATCCTCAAATGTATATCTGTCGGGAGCAAGCGGTCTGCCATCAGGGAAGATTATAGGATATTCAAAACACTTGAAACGCTTGTCGGACTTTATCACCTTATACAAGTCTGATTCAGCATTGGAAAACGGTGTTCCCGATATAATGAAATACCCGAACGGTTCCACTGTCGGCTCAATCGTACCCTTGATAAGTTCCTTTAGCTTCTGTCGTGCTTCCTCGCTGTAAAGACTTGATTCATCCGGCATATCGTCCACTACACATGCCCCAGTATGCAAACCACGGATTGCAGAACTGGCACCTCTGATATGGATTATCGCACCTGTTTCAGTCTGAACGCCCATTTCACCAATCTTGGCCCGATTATTAGGATTCAACTTCTCCTTTATGATTTCGTTGTTATCTATCTCATTGATAATCTTTGTCATGTGTGCCTTACACAACTGAATAGAAGATGATATGAGAGAGGTTTCCTTGTAATTATTGTTGAACACCATATACCTGGGATCATCCCATGAATGTGGCACATCATAGCCGTATAACCGCCATAAAGGAAAGGCATAACAATACTGATAACTGTTATGTACAACAGTTCCGTCGGCAAGTAAAAACTTGTGATCACCGTCACAGGCAAATCCATAATATTCGCCTTCCCCCACAGGATGTACAGTCAAGGAAGATACTTGTGGGTCTTGAACCTGTTCCACGTACTGAACCTGTTTCCTTTTGATTCTGGTGGGAAGGTTATGTAATTTACCCGATATGCTCATACGATAAAAAACATAATCTTTCAGTATGTATTCACCCCTTTTCTCCGACTTTACCTTTATATTCTTACACTCTCTTTTTACAGTCTTACATCTGAATCCGAGTGACCATGCAAGTTGTTGTACCTGATAAGCAAGTTTTTCATCTTTGGATGAATACTCAAAAGACCTGCCTGTTTTTGGTAAACCCAATCTCTTTGCCCTGTCTGCTTCGCAACAACCGTCTGTATCTAGTAATCCTGCCAACAATTCCAGTCGTTGTTGTCGGGATGCCCTCATGTATATATCAGGAATATGCTTGTTATTGAAAAGCCCCATATCCTTCAATATCTTTGTTAAGGGCAACATAGTATCTGATTTTTTACCCCTTCCTCTATACCTAGGAATTTTTGGGTCATATATTTGTGACCTTAACGATCCCTTTTTATAACAACCATTTCTGTAACTGGCAACACTCAATCCAAGTCTTTCAGCATATTCACATAGATATTCATATATTTCTATATCAGGTTTTGATATACAAGAATTATGTGAATGCCCATCCCCCAACCATATCCCTAAAAAATATGGTTCCAATGGAAGTTCCTTTTCAGGCAAATCCCATCCTTCAACCCTGTACCCGGAAATTTTCTTTTGACTATATCCAGGATGTTTCGGAATATCTTGCACAGGAATTTCCTTATATATTGTTTCAGAATAGGATTTATGCGGTTTTTTACTTACCTCAACCCTCCTAAGATATCTTGCACAAATAAGATGCCCTTCGTTCACTACATAATCCATTGCATAGGATTGTTTCACCTTATACATAGGAGCAGTGCCATGATGTAATTCAAGTACCGTTCTTGGCGTTGAATCAATTCCCATCACCTTGTCACCGACCTTAATATCCTGTATCATTTTGGTGCTTCCATCAGCCATAACAACGTAAGTACCTGGTTCCAAGCACTTTCCACTTCCGCGTGACGCGAGATAACTACTCCAAGGATATAGCTGCATCAGAGATCCCTGTTCCAGATTACGCCAGTTCATACGGAAGTTGGAGAGTACGGTTGTACAAAAATAGTTGAACGACATCTTCTTCAACTGTAAATCCATAGATGCTTTCAGATTGTCCAAGTAATCCAAACTTTCCGAATCAATGGTTTTTCCTATGAACATGGCTTTCTCTGCCGACATCATCATCGAATGAATCAGAGCGTCAATGTCACCCATGTATCCTGTCATAAGTTCATCTATTGCCTTTGTAGGGAGTTTGGATATGATAGTTTCCACCGTATCAAACAACCTTCTTTCCTGCAAGGATGTAAGGGTTATGTTTTTATCAACAGAATCAATCATATTTTCAATCCTTTAAATATGTGACATATCACATCCACGGTCCATCCATCTCCAAGCAATCCCATTCCTATATGTGGTTCCACTGATTTGGTATAACCTTCGGGAACGGTCTGCAATCTTTCCGCTTCCGTAATATTAGGTGTTCTAAAGCCATTTTTCGGATTACAGTCAGATGAATTGAATATCAATGGTGTAAGGGATTTCCTATACCTTCTCAACAATGATTCAGGGTTCTTGGCAAACCTGTTCCATGATTCAAGCATACACCACGACTTGTCTTTCTCCACATACCCGTCCGTGATGATGTCCTTGAACAATATCCCCTTGTCCTTCCATGCAGGTATTTTCCAGTTGCACCAGTAGTATCTTGCTCTCATTTGTGCAGAAAAATCCGAACTGTTGATATACACATAATCAACATCCAAATATTGTGATATGATGTTAGCCCATTCGGATTTCATCTTCACATTTTCAAGCAGGAATTTTATATTAGGATTGAATTGTCTGATATGATTAAGTATATCAACATATTTGAAAAACAATCCTGAACGCTCTCCGTCAAAATTGAGTTTTTCTTTCCCTAATTGAGAAAAGTCTTGACATGGTGTTCCTCCAATCAATAAATCAATATCTTTCCACTGTATATCCCATTTGTTCCAGTTTCTAATATCCCCCAATTCAATTATATCGGGGTAATTATCCAATGCAACCTTGATAGACGGTTCGTTTATTTCGCTTGCATAATACTTGTCTACTCTATATCCCATTCTCTCTAGTGCGATACGTCCGCAAGATATCCCGTCACATAAACTTAGTACATTCATTATTTTTCGATTTGAAACGATTCACGATAACGGATTTTCTTTCCTCCTTCCGAAACGGAAGCACCTTCTCCACGTAACTTCTTGATAAACTCAATTCCCAATTTCGCTGTTGCTTCCGTATCGGTAGAAGCACGGTGAGCGTCCACAAGTTCTATTCCATACAAATTGGTACACGTTCCCAATTTATAGTTCTCCTGTTCCAAAGCTGCCCATTGCGCCAACATCATTGTATCTACGTTGAACAATACGTAATTGTCCAAATTGTCATTCATGTGTTCAAAGAAATTTTTTAGGAACGGAGTATCAAATCCTACCGAATTGTGTCCGCATAACGTACATTTCAATCTAGGATTCTTGTATTTGGCAAACAGGTCTTTTATCTGTTTATGCGCTTCCTTCAATGTGACAGCCTTTGATTTTTGCATTTCAGGAGTGATACCATGAACTTCCTGCGCCTGCATGGAATATTCCAGGTTGTCAAAATACATGTACGGGAATGTGATTTCCACCTTATCCACTATTTCCAGTTTCAGCATATCAACTACCACGAATGATATTTCTATAAGGGGAATATCGTAGAAAGCAAGTTTATCTTTTGACGGAATACCCCCTGACTCAATATCAAAAAAAATTACATATTTCTGTGCTGTTTGCATAATTAATCCTCTTCAATTATCTGCCAAATGTCATATACATTCAGTGTGCAGTATTTGTTTTCATTGTTCTTTACTATCTCGAAATTACCAAGGTATCGTGGCAAACGTCCGTCCTTGATAAACCATGTAAGGTCATTACGGTTAAATTCCTGCCCGTTCTTCTTTGTAAAGTTCTCGTTCAAATACTGAACGATTCCCGATGTGGTTGCTTTTTCTAATACTAATACTCTTTTCATGTTTATAACATCATTATCTTTAATTTCTCATACTCACAATCCCTTGATTCTTCATTGCTGTATATCATCACCAGATTCTTGATAGGATTGTTTTTGAACTGTGCCGCGGAATCCTCTATCGGATTTATTTCAATGATAGGATTGCCGCTTTCGTCAAGTCGTTTTATGAATGCTTCAATAAGACGTTTCTTGATTGTGTACTCTCCATCACGTGTTTGGAATGAATAGAAAAACTTGTGTATGGAAGTCGTTTCTATCAAATCATCTATCTTCTCTTCCAATCCATCCGTGTTCCCTGTTTCAAAGTAATCGTCCAGGGCCTTTACGACCGTTTCGCAATTGAATGAATCAAGTACATCCCTAAGTTTTTCAAGAATCTCAAACGGTTCCATATTCATCCCCTTCCTCCAATATAATATCTCCTTCCGATACCATGTCTTTAGGATAATGGTACGTTTCATTATCCCATCCGTCTATCACTAGGAAGGCATCTTCGGTTGTTCCGATTACTTTCATCACTATTGTCTGTCTTTTCTTCGGGTCCTCCCAATTACTCAAATCGGGTGACACCATTGGTATTCTGATTCTCATTCCTCTATTACGTTTTCGAGTTTGACAATTGATTTTGAATATAGGGAGGGTTCTGGTTCTCCATCGTCCACCACATAAAACTCTTCCGTTTCCCGTATCACCCTAAGTTTCCTTACCTCTTTAGGTTTCCATTTAGGCTGATTGTTATTCTCCAATCTTACTAATATGTATTTCATGACTTTCTTGATTCAATAAACCGCTTTCATATTCAATCTCTTCTATACTATACAACGGCACCGCATTTGTCACATAAACGTTTGTGAAATGCCGTGGACCAAATTCACTAGGGTTCTGTTTGGGAATTGCTTCTATTACCAAATCGAATCTGAATCTTATAGGATGATGTGTATCTTCGGGATAAGAACCTTTCTGTGACACAAACATCTTTGACAGTTTCCCATAACTGTTTTCATATTCAATAACGTACTGCCATATATCCCTATCGGGTAATTTGTTTATGGGATATCCTGCATATATTCTTCCTATTACACTGTTCATTCCTTATTTCCTTTCATTTCCGTCCTATCTCCAAAATCCCACCTATGGTGACATTCAGAGCAATATAACAATATGTTTGATTTTTCGTATGCAAGTTCGGGATGTGCGCCACGTGACTTTATATGACTGAAAAATATAGCTTTCGGCTCGTTTCCTAGCCATTTCCCACAGTTTTGACAATAGTGTGGACGTTCATTCCATATCTCTCTGAAAACATCTCTAAGGTCATTAAAATCGCTTCTTCCCGAAAGTTCCCTTACTCTGTCCTGCTTCCTCTTTCTTGCACAATCCCGGCACAGCCATTTGTTATGATCATATATCAGATAGGAATCACCACAAGACTTGCACGGACGGACTTCTTTTGTTATTCTTCCCATTCCACACGTTCACTGTTCCCGAAAACGATTTCATTCATTTTCAGAATAATGTTCTCTAAATTGAAAGAAGAAACATAGAACCCTCTCTCGTATGAAAGTTGAAGATCCCTTATCTGCAACCCGTTAAGGGTCACATACTCGCACAGGAACGGTTTTTTCATTATCTCTCCTGCTCCAATTGAAAACCCAACAAGACGGTAAAGGAAATAAAGCGTTTCAGGATCAGCCTGCACACGGAACGTGTATCGCTTTATATTCTTATCGGAAGGAACGGTACACGCATTCATTCTGCAAAATTCTCGTAATGTCATATTGTTCTTTACCGTGGCATGTATGCTAGGAATGGCTGCCATAACAAGGTGATCTTCATTATATGAACATACCACATGGGGTAAAGACTGAACTATATCATATGTAATAGACCTATCATCAAATCTTACATAATTTGTCAAATGAAAAAGAAGAGATTCACATTCGTGGTTCACGCAAAATACCTCTATGTTTCCTACATTAACTTCTCCCATGAAATTAAGGCCGTACAATTCCTCCGCCATTGCAGGAAAATCATCCACGGGATTCACAAATTTTACCGATTGATTAAATGTTTCCATAACTATAAGTTTTTAATTCGGAAACAAAAATAGGGATTCATTTTGAGAATCCCATAAAAACTAAGCACTTTTTTATAAAAACACTTTTATGTTTTACAACATCTTTTGGCAGATACTTGCAAGTTCACACCCCCTACAATCCTTTGAATCAAATATATACGGCAAATATTCGGCACATAGAGCGATCCTTCCCGTTGAACGGAATCTATCTCTAAGTTTTTTGAAATACTCCTTGTTGAACACATTTTCAGATATTTCCCTTATAGGATTGGTCCATCCTCTCTTATATATATCCTTTTGATTGAAGTACCTTATTTTCCTTGCTTCTTCCGTATCGGCAAAATATCTTTGTGCAGCCCTTACTCCTGTAAGGTGTGTAATAGAGGGTAAACTTCCTTTCCTTATCCTATTCCTCTCCAGGAATACCCATGACATGAACTCGAATAAAAGAACCGTGCTGTCAATATTGCACGTTCCCAGAAACTTCTCTATTCTTTCATCTTCCTTGCGTGACCATTCCTTGCTGAATCCCGTGGGGGAACACCATTCAAACAGGTATTCGGTTATCTTCTTGAAATCCTCTATTGAAATCATGCCACAAACTCCTTCTCAAAATTATATGTTGCCCTATTCTTTTTCTTTCCATAAAGTGTATAGTGAACGAATTTAAAGTCATTCAGAACGGAACGGGATATGTATTCCTCCCTATCTATGATATAGCCACCCGATACGTCACATTTAAATACCTTTCGTACCAGAACACGTCTACCGTCTATGATTTTATAGTGTCTGCGCCCGATACATCTTGCATCGGGGAACGTTTCTTTCAGAATACCGTTATCATCCTTGAATACGGTATAAGTTTCTTCTTTTTCTGTATAGTAGTTGCGGTACTTTAGCTTGAACTTGAACTTGCTTAAGCCGAAGAACTTGTCTGCATAGGAATGATTTTCAAGCATTTCAGCAAGTCTTTCCTCCTGTTTACGTTCGTAACGGGATTCAAGTATATCAAGGCTCCTTTCCAAAAAAACCTTTTTCTTTTTCATACGATAGGAAGGAGCACTCAACACTTTCCAATAGTAATCAGTGGAATCTTTTATATCAGACAAGTTTTTGGTTTTCAGTAATTTACATAATTTTGTGTGACGGTTTACAAGTTTGTTTTCCTTACAACTGACACCCTTGCTTTTCTGTAATGCAATGTCGCCCTTACGGGAATCACCTTGCCGTGTATTTTTATAAATCAATGACAGCATGAATTTTTTAGAAGGAATATTGGTTATCATCTTATTTCCATGAATCCCTCTAAGTTTATGTGCAGGATATTTCTCGATTGTCTTATACCATTGGCGAGAATATTGCCTTCCAATTGATTCACGGTAAAATTCACCATCTGCAAACTTCTCCATTTTTTCAAAGAAATACTTTATGATTGAATCAGTTACCCACACAAGACCTTCATTTCTCATTTGTCTTGCTATGGTTTTTGGAGATAGATAGAATCCGGCATACCCCTTGACATTCTTTTCGCTTTTTAGGAAATTATCCCTTCTGAATGTCCACTGATAATAAATCCAATCCATTGTACTGAACTTGCTCGTTCCGCAAATAGCCGTATATCTTACAAAAGCCTTATCAATAGGAATATTAACTAATATATGTGCGCTTCTTTTAAACATTTTATCGCACAACCCACGTATTTTCCCAATGTTTATCAGAAAATATACACCTGTTCTTTTGGTTTCCTTACGTTCAATGAAACCGCCATCCAAAAACAATTTGACAGTATCTTTTATAGCACGGTTTCCAAGTTGAGTATATGCTTTGATTGAATCTTCCAGGCAGGAACGATTACCATAGAAGTAATCGCGTGTTAGGTAGTTATTTGAATTTCCTTTGTTACCCTTCCTTGTTGGGTAAGTTAGGAAGAAGTTTGTTACTAAAAAAAATTGATATGTTATATTAATTGATTCTGTTTTCATATTGTTATAACTTAAATTTTTAATATTTGAATACAAAAATAAAAAAAGAGAATGACTTTCGCAAGCGATCCTCTTCCATTATGAAAACAAAATCTAAGTTATTTTTTATATTATCAAAAGATAAAACCAAACTAACATATCTTATCTTTCACTGCAAAGATACACTATTCAACCCATGTTTCCAAATGCAGTCCACCTTCAAACGAAAACTCTACGATTTTTTAACATACGTATTTCGCTGGGTTATATTTGGAGTTACAAGAAAACTGGACGTGTCGGGCGACACGGAGAAAATTCTTTTTATTCTTCTTTTTATCGTTATTCAGTAGGAGGATCTCCATCATCCATCCTATACCTATATTATATTGTATGCAATAGGAGTAAGCCCTACCACCAAAAACCGAAGTTCCTATTCCGTCCATACGGAAACAGGTTTAAGGTTCTACCTTCCGTTTTCCTGCAAAACGGTAATGAACTTACACCGTATCAATGTCGCAATTTTCAGGGCTTGGCACTGAAAATGTCCAGTGCGGACATTGGTGTAAGTTCATACCATTATATAGAGAAAATTGACATTTTGGTGTTTAAAAATCACCTCCTATTTTTATGTACAATTCATTGGTTTTCAATAGGTAATTGCCGAAATAAAAAGCCCGGCACAATCCAATACATGAATCAATGCCGGGACATGGAAATGAAAGAAAAGGTGTTATTTAATCATCCCAAGTAATGTTCAGTTCAATCTTTTCTTCGGTTTCCTTTTCAACCTCTCTCCATCTGTGGGGATTTTCGGGAATCTGTTCGGCAACCGTATCGTAATCGGTCTTACATGCTTCCTTGTCAATCTTCCTTTCTATCCACAGGCATACATGAGCATCTGACGGCAAATCACCTATCGTAACAGGATACTCCTCTGTCGCTTCCGAGAAGCTGATGCTGTAAGGACGGGATGATTCATTGGGGATGGATGATGTTATCCATTCGTCCTTTTCATTCTTGTACATCTCGACAGCCCCTATGAAGAACAATCCCTGTACGGGTGCTTCCTTGTTATCGATGCCATTGGAAAACCATAATGTAACATTCTTCAATTCGGCATCCGAATCATTCACAAGGACAATGGCCCGGAACGTGGATTTACCGTCTTTCATCATATTGAGTGATATATCGGAAAACAGGTTTCCCATCACGTCATTCAATACTTCGGAGGACGATTGATATCCTCCGAGTGATTTTGACGGATTCTGTTGCTCCGCCATACTTTTTTCAGTTGTGGTATAATAGAGTTTCATGTCAACCTCCTATCCTTTGTTCTGTGAAATGAAATTGGCCAATGTCCAGTATTCACGTTGGATTGAATTGTCTATCGTAACAACTCCCGAAGCGTTCTTGACACGTGAAATGAAGAACTGATTATCATCCTTTGCAGGAGCAACCGATGTTTCTTCCTCCCGTATCATGTCGAACTGATAGTGCGAATAGGTGTACAGACCGTTCAACTGATCATCCGTGAACACCTTTCCAAGCGGCAATGTACCCAACACTATCACACGCAGGTTGGTTTCCGCTTCAAACGTGATGTTGGATGTGAGGATAAGGTTGTTTGAATCCACAATCTGCACAATCTCGTATGTGCCCTTGTTCAACGGTTCTGAACCATCATCCTTGACAAACCGTATGGATACGGGTGTCTTGCTCGATTGTCCTCTTACCTTGCCGCTAAAATCAACTGTTCCCGTAACGGCACCTTTCTGATTTATAGACACATATCCGTCCTCAAAGTTACGCTCCACGTATTTTACGGCCAACCAATAATAGTTGCCGTCACTTGGAATGGATATATTGTCAACAAAGGATTCAAGGTTAATGATGTTTCCTGACGGGTCAACCGCCATTCCCGAATTTACCTTCAATGTACCTGTTTGCGAGCCTTTCTCCACCAGGAACGGGTCATTTACCTTAATGCCCGCAGAAGGTAGGTCCGCATCAAATTTTGACGGGTTGTTTGTCACAAGTCCGAATGATGCCGTTGCGGTGAGCAACGCCTTGAACATGGGTGTTCCCATGAGGAATTTTTGGAAGTTTACAAGTTCCTCCTTTTCAAGGAAAATGTTTCTGTTGAAATTGATTCTGTTCATATTCTGATACGTTTTAGTTGTTTATTTCCAAGTTGACGGTATCACAGAGAAGTCTGTAAGTGCTGCACAGTTACGGAAGCATCCCACCGCTTCTGTGGGCGCATGACTGCCCTGTATATTGTGTATGTTCCACATCTTGTATTCCGCTCCTTCTATTCTAAGTGTAGGAGAGGGGTTTATATTGTCACCAAATACCGTACATCCCTCAAAAGCGTAATCCCATTTGGTACAGGTCCATATCGGCATACCAAGATAGGAATGATCCTCCACACTGTCGGAAGCGTTGAACATCATGGGATTCTGTTTGAGAATCGTACAGTTACGGAAACAGTAACTCATATCCGTAATATTCGTATTATAGAACGGTGAGCGTGTCCAGTCGTTGTTATCAATGTCACTTCCTCCTATATAGGTAAGGACACTGCATCCCTCAAACCCATGTGCAAACGTTACGGGAAGCGTATCCTTACCCAGTATTCCCGTGAATATGTTGTACGGTATGGTAACGATGCCTGTAAGAGAGAATGCGTAATCGGCCGTTCCTGTAACCCCCTGTAACGGTATGATGTTTTCAAGACTGTTCAGTCTGGTACATCCATAGAACGCATAGGAGAAATTGGTTGTGGAACAATCGAATATCTCTACGTTCACAGTTGACACAAGTGACGGGCAACTGTCGAATATATGCGCAAGATTTACGTTTCCCGTGGATGAAATGGTACGTGTCACCATACGGGAAAGTGAAGTACATCCGTAATAACAATAGGAAGCGTCACCCGATGTCGCTATATTCATGCTTACCGTACTTTCAACACGGGAAAGGGCAAAGGCCCTTGTAACGATTGAAGGCTTACATCCTGCAAATATATCCACTGCAACGTTGACAAGTGAAAGGCAGCTTTCAAAGACACTTATGCAGAGGGATATTGTTTGTGGAAACGAACCTGTCAGCCCTATTATGTTACATCCGTAGAATGCTTCTGAAAAATCGGAAGCTGTCACATCCTGGAACACGTCACTAAGGTTTACGGTAGAAGCCATCCCTGATTCACGGAATATACGCTTGCATGAGGTTGCAAACCCAAGGTTTCCTGCCGGATAGCCTGTAAGGGCCGTACATCCCATATACATTTCTTCCGCAGTACCACGGATATTGAAACGGTTCCACTTCTGTTGGCTCATAAGTGCGGTGCAATCCTTGAATCCGCCTTTCTCCATGACAGTAGACTTGGATAAAAACCATGATACAACACGAAGAAGTGAGGATTTGAACAATGCGTTCGCATAAAAATCAGATGACCAGTAAAGAACGTTGTCCGTATTGTTGTAATTGAAAACAATACGGTATACACCGTTCTCTGCATAGTCATGGTATGATATGGCTGATGTTGTTGACCCATCACCCCATTTTACCCTTAACGCTCCCGATGTTCCCGAAAAATTGTCACGAATAGGAAGTGTGATACGTCCGGGCTGCAACAACTGTATATCAATGGAACAACAGTCCTGGAATGTCACCGTCTGTTCCACTGCATCGCCGGAGCCGACGGTTATGTTGAACGTTTCGTCAAGGAAACTGTCTTGCGATACAATGAACGTATATGTACCCTCATCAACGCTCAACGTGGTACGTCCTGCACTGTCCGTTACACCATGAATATCTCCCGATGTAACGGAAGCACCCGATACAGGCTGCCCGAGAGTATCATTGACGGTAACAAGGATGTTTGCCTTCAATTTGTACATGATAAGGTTGAGATAAGCGTTCTGATTGAATACGACAACCTCTCCCGAAAGCGATTCATAACCGTTGGTAAAGCATTTGTATTCATAATTGCCGTTCTTTAATCCTTCAATTACCGCAGTACCGTCCTCACCTGTTATGGCACTGAAACTTCCTATCTGACACGAAACATTCTTCATTGCATTTCCCGACGGGTCCTTGATATTGAAGAATGTGGAATAGGTTATCTCACCCATGTAAACCTCTTTTGTCATTTTCATCTCGTTTACAAGGATAGTGCCCTGTGCATTCTTGTACGGAGGAAGTTTTGTAATTACATAACTTAAAGATTGTCCTTGTACGACATTCAGGAACGTAGCTTCTCCCGATGAATTAGTGTTCTGAACCTCATTGTTGAACAATACAACGGCATTGGCGATGAAGTCTGATGTATCAATATCCTTTACAACGAATTTTACGGTGGATGTAAGACGGATAAGGTTCACGTTGACCTGTTGTGGGGTCACAACGGTTATCGTTCCCGAATAAGGCTCAAAATAGTCTGCAACCACACGATAGGTATATTGCCCTGCTTCACGCTTTATCATGGCATTACCCGATGAATTGGTGATGGCAACAAGTTCTTCTTCTATGTATATCTGTGCATTGGATATGGATGCTCCCGATGAATATACGTTGAATGTAATGTCATAGGTAGGAGCAACGGAGAGTTTCATTTGTACGGTAAGATCCGTTCCATCCTTTGATACGGTCACAACTCCCGATTTGTCGTCATAGTCAGGTGCTGTAACAACATAGTTGTATTGCTTGGGTGGAAGTGTCCATATCCCTGCAACACCCTCTACATTGGTTGATTTGGTTTCATTGTTGACTGTAACGGTTGCATTGGGAATGGCAATATTGTTTTCGTTTACCACCTTGACAGTAAGATCACCTGTTATCATGGTAAGTTCGATATTCTGCTGTACATTGGCATTTGTAACGGTTATCATTCCGTCCTGTCCTGTAAATCCTTCCGCAGATACCGAATATTCATATTCTCCTGCACGTTTGTTGAATATAACCTGCCCGTTGGTATTCGTTACAAGTTCCTGTGAATCAAGTATTACGGAAGCACCTCTTAACGGCTGTCCTGCTGAACGTACCACGAATGTGACATCATAGGTAATGAACATCATGTCAACCGTTTCAAGCGTATCTTTCTTGTTTACGGTAGTGAATCCCTGTTTTTTGTACATTCCCGGAGCGGTAATGGTCCAGTTGTATGTTGCAGATGGACGAACGAATACGGCATCCCCCTTATCATCCGTTACTTTTGTTTCCGTTCCTACCATGATGGATGCACCTACAACGGGATTCACGCCATTCACGACATGGAATGAAAGGTTGTACATTTTAGGCTGTATGGCAATCGTCTTGGAAGTATCGGCATTATTGACGGTAACCTGTCCTGTTTCGTCAATGAAATCATCCTTGGAAACGGTGTAGTTGTATGTACCGTTTATTTCTGAGAACGTAACCTGCCCTTGCTTGTTTGTACTAAGCGTTACGTTATTGAATGTGACAAAGGCATTTTCAAGCGGAAGGTCATTGTAGGTTACATTGAATGTAACGTTGTATTTGGGAACCTTCTGCATGTTAACATCAATGACCGCATTGTCCTGTATGGTAAACTCGGCTCTTTGGGTTATGTATCCCGATTTGGATATGACATAGGAATATGTGCCGGGCTTCATTACAAATCCTGTTGCAACACCCGTTACATTGGTTGTTCCTGTCTGATCCACATTCTCCACATTCACAACAACGGTGGCACCCACAACAGGTTCAACGCCATCACGCACACGGAATGAAACGTTCTTGTATGGAACTTCCTCCATTTGTACGTTTTCCAACGTGTCGGCCTGTACATTGATATTCTTCTCCAAATCATAGTAACCGTCTGCCGATACCTTGTAGGAGTAATCGCCCTTGAATACATTGAAAAATGCGATACCTCTTGCACTTGTTATCTGTGTCTGATTGTTCATGGTGATGGCAGCACCCTGTAACGGGACATCATCAACACCCGTTACCTGGAATGTCACCGTCCATTGGAATGAATCGCCCAATATCTGAACGTACTGTACCGTGTCCTGATTGACATTAAGAACGGAGTTATAGGGCTGGAACTGTTCTTCCTTGGCTGTTACCGTATATACGAACTCACCTTTGGGAAGTTGTACAACACACTCACCGTTTACATCCGTCTTGAATGACTGACCGAATATGTCTATTGTGGCATCCTGTAAGTAGATGTACTTGGTTGAGAATACCTTGAAACAGATATTGTAGACCTTCTCTCCTTCATAGAACGGAATTATCTCACTTCCTAATACGTTCTTGTACGATACAAGGAAGTTCTTGGTATATTCGTCAAGAGAATCCTTTGACTGATAGGAGTTGTTCTTGAAATAAGTCGCTATGATATTTTTTTCACCAAAATACCCCTGTGAGAAAGGAAGATATAATGGCTTTACCTTGAAATCATACAGATATACATAGGTGTCGTCAACGGATGAACGTTCCTGGATAATCTGTACGGCTATGTATCTTACATCCAACGGAAGCGACAGTGCCCTTCCCGAAGGGAACGTAAGTGCAGGAGCGTTGTAATATCTTTCGTTTGTAGAGAAAAGGATTCCACGTATATAATAATACATGTTGTCATTGGGAAGTTCAAGGTATTCATCCGTATGGAACATATTGCTTCCCTGTGCGGCCCATCCACCGTTTTCCATGACCTGCATCTCGAACGTCTGTGTCTTGTCCTCATTATACCCCACAACACCGAATTTGACAAGTGACGGTGCATCGGAAGCCTTTTTCAGAAAGAAACTTATTTCGTAGGAAAGGTTCGGGTCAACCACAATCAGTTTGGACGGGTCCTGTGTTCCGTCTATGCCGACAGGCTGCTGCCCTGTAAATGTGATACCGTTTACAATATCATCGTTCCCGTCACGGTCCTGTACAGGATATACGAAGCTGCTTCCAAGAAGCGGATATTTGGATATATCTACAATATCCTTTGTGAACTCGTATGCCTTGGTGACGTTTGCGACAAGCTGCGTTTTCTCCCATGTAGGAGAGGACCATCCAAGACACCATCCCGTGTTTTCGGGCTGCAATAAAGCGAATATGAACTCGTCCTTGTCGGAATATCGTATAAGACGCAGGAACTCACCGAGAATATCGCCCGACATGCCGACAATATCGAGTTTGCCACGCTTGGCATATTCTTCCAGGTAGTTGTTGAACAGGTATTCCATCTGTTCCTGTGAATCGACAAGATTGGTAACAAGACCCTTGTTATTGATAAACGCTTCAAACAGGATCTTGTTCGTGCCAATCTCATTGAATTGCCGTGCATATATGGTTATGAAGGCAAACATTTTCGCCACGGTAAACCATAATGCGCGGAAATCCTCATTATCCTTTTTACGTATGAAAGCCGGAAGAATGTTGGCATTCTCCAGCTTGTCATATACGTTCTCCGCCCATCCAAGCACACGTGAATCATCCGATTCAAAAAATTGCTTGAATATGGTGGTGTCATAAATGTTACCGCCATCCCCCAGGAAATAGGGGCCACAGTCATTGATTCTGATTAATTTTTTATTCTTATCTTCCATTGCGCAATTAGAGATAAAATATCTTTCTATTGCTCAAAGATAAGAAAATACCCTCATTTTTACAGGGATGCAATCAGTTCTTCTTTGGTAGCGTAGGACTCATCTTCTGTTATCGGTATTCTGCCCTTATCCCGGTCTATGTAATATTTGATATCCGTTGATTCCTTTCCTATCCATACGGATACCGAACGGACGGACGAGTTGCATACCTTGTTGTCGTACATAAAGTAGATGGTATCGCCAATGTTGAATTTTGTCTTAACTTCCATAACGTGTTTTTATTTTAAAGATAATGAATTATTCTATGGTAAATCCTGCCGAACGAAGGATATTGAAGAACTCGTCCATTGTTATCATTATCGCATCTTGTTGCGTGAGTTTATGTCTATCATCCACTGATACAAGAACAGTGTCATCTGCTATTTCAAGGGTGGGAATAGCAAAATGTCCGCAATAGTCCTTTATATCAAGTATATCCATGATCTTCATGAAACTGAAACATTTGAGATTGGAAATCGCCTTTTGCATTTCCTTTCCTGCTTTCGTTCTCTTGTTAGGAATGAATATTTCGGGATGGTTGGAATCACGCTTCCACACTTTCATGTCCACCTCTTCGGGATTCTCAAACTTGAATCCGAAGTATCGTGGAATTCTACTGAAAGAATTGTCACGATGGCCCGAATAGATATCCCATTTGTAGGGTATGAGTTTTGCAAGTGTCACTTGATTCTGTTTATGTGCTTCAAGTTCCATTGTTCTTTGTTCATACAGTTTCTTGTACAAATCACTTTCCTTGTCGGTTATCTTGTAGTAAATCATAAATTAAAAACTTTGGTATAATTCAAGATTGTTGAAAACATAACATTCCTTATCTTTGACTTGTGGATACATGTAAGAGGGAATATTCGCTATCTTACGGGCATTACCCCAGTACGATGTCCAGTCCTTCACGTCAAACAGAAGTTGCGGGGTATCATAAAATAGGTTCAGTTCTCCTGTTGTTTGTACACCTTTATCCCATTTGCCTTCGTCACGGGCGATATATAATTTTAAATTGTTCATAAATTTACTCGCAAGGAATTACGCCTTGCATTCGTTTTTCAGTTAATATACTTTTCCTTTTGTCCATCAAGTTTCCTATTCTCTCCTAACGCTTAGTCTAATCAACCTGGGCTTTTAGCCTAATGGGTAGCTGATATCTTTTTTGATTTACGCTAATTCAATTATAGCCTTCTTTAAATTAACAAATAAAGGTATTGCTGACATGCCCCCATTGTAATCCAACTGTCTTAAAGAGGGGACAACCTCTCCGTTATCATCAATCTCATAATCTGCAATATAGGCTAGCTTCTTCGCTTCTGGAACCAATATCCTTTCATTGTTCCTTTCATGAGCCGGGACCGTTATACAGACTTTGCTTCCAATAGGGAATACTTGGTTGGATTCAATGTATTCCTTTTCCAACTGTTCTTTTTCTCCATTCAATTCTTTTAGCTTTAAATCAATGGCGTATCTTTTGCCTAAAAATTCTTCCTTATTCATCTTTTTTGTCATTCTAATTGATTCTAACGTACTTACCTGCAATATCACAGTTTCTCAATATTTCTGCATTATCCTCACCAAAAGCGATGAGAATACTGCCACAGCCAGGAGAATCCCCACGAGTTCCGTCGGGACGGAAGAATCTGATTCGGTTACGCAAGAATTTCATTGCCGTTGCCTTCTCGAATATCACATCCTGAAACATCTTTGAATCACAACGATTGAAAAGTAAAGCAATGCCGTTTCCATGTTCTGCCATCCGTTTAACGAAACATTCTATAAGAGGACGGGAATAAGGTGGGTTCAACCAAACACGTCCTTTCCATTCCTGTTTTAATCCATCGTCATTTTTGTTGTACATGACACTTGCTGTTTTATAGAAGGGGGGCTACCGGAGCACATGGATCTAAATCAAATTCACCCAATGCGTCTATAATTTCTTTCGGTGTGTACCATTCATCGGTACTATTAGCCGATTTTTCAAAAGTTGTATTCATTTCTTCCCTGTTTTGAGCGTTATTTATTTCTCTTTTAACGAAACATTTCTATTACCACTTTATTTTCCGAGTTTCCATCATCAGGATGTACATCAGTAAAATCAATGACAGAAAAATCATATAGATCAGGAATGTATTCAGTTTGATAATCTCCTGTATTCATTACGATATTTATTTCAGCATCCTTATTGACAACTAACATTAGTTCGTCAATCATGTCTTGGACAGTAACTATTCTTTTCATTTTTCGTCATTTCTATGGGTTTTACAAGGCCGCCCAAGGCTCATTCTATATTAGCTTTAATGCTTCCTGTAAACCTGCTTCCAGTGCTTCTTCGTAGGTGACATATACTTTATAGCCATTCCCTTTGTTTATTTCGTTCTCCATCCAGTCGCTTTCTTCTGTTGGAACATTGAAATCACAAAAAGAAAGCGTCCATCTTTTTCCAATAACAGGTTCTACATATACATACACACCTCTTATTTCACGTAGCCACTTTTGTGCAACGGATTGAGTGGGACGACTATAACACAATTTTGGCAAATTCTTATTCGTTCGGAACACAGATTGCATTATCCGATTATCGTCTTCTTTAATAATATCTTTACAATACTCATTGAACCCTTTCTCTTTCAGCAACTTCGCAGTTTCTAATGTTACAAGTTCTTCGGTCA
>ERZ773228.84-NODE-84-length-112498-cov-5.301157_pt1 | contig 112498 bp, 105 predicted proteins | sample MGYA00580524_ERZ773228 | MGnify/ENA primary metagenome ERZ773228 (study PRJEB29015, sample SAMEA2737768) | human gut metagenome | biome: human gut; feature: human-associated habitat; material: faeces | place: China | collected 2012 ... | reverse complement strand
AGCTTGCTCTTGTTGCGATCTTCTTTACTTCTGACATAATGCTTCACCTACCTTTTCTAAGTCTTCCATTGCCTGTGCATACTGCTCGTCATTCGGAGCTTTGCCATGCCATCCGGCCTGGTTTTCCATGAAGGATACGCCTTTACCTTTGACTGTCTTCATGATGATCGCAGTCGGCATTCCTTTGGTTGCTTTTGCTTCATCGAATGCAGCTTTGAGCTGATCCATGTCATTTCCATCTGCAACATTGATCACATGGAAATTAAATGCTTCGAATTTCTTGTCGATCGGGTATGGAGAGCATACTTCGTCAACTTTACCGTCGATCTGAAGTCCGTTGTTGTCCACGATCACTACCAGGTTGTCCAGTTTGCGGAATCCGGCAAACATAGCTGCCTCCCAAACCTGACCTTCCTGGATCTCACCATCACCAAGAAGTGTATATACTCTGTAAGATTCATCGCTCAGTTTTGCGGAAAGTGCCATTCCTACTGCTGCGGAGATTCCCTGTCCAAGAGATCCACTTGACATATCAACACCTGGGATGTGTTTCATATCCGGATGTCCCTGAAGGTATGATCCAACTTTACGAAGAGTTGTCAGATCTTCAACCGGGAAGAATCCTCTGTGTGCCAGTGTTGAATAATATCCTGGTGCTGTGTGTCCTTTTGATAATACAAAACGGTCACGGTCTGCTTTCTTAGGATCCTTAGGATCAATATTCATCTCTTCAAAATACAGATATGTATAAATGTCTGCTGCTGACAGTGATCCACCCGGATGTCCGGATTTTGCACTGTGAACTGCAGTAACGATGCCCTTGCGGACTTCGTTGGCTGTCTTCATAAGCTCTAATTTGTTCATGTTGTTCCTCCTGAATCATTTTATATGATAGCTTTACTTATTCTTATTCTCCGAATACTGCTTTGTAATCAGCCTGGAATTTCTCGATTCCTGCATCTGTTAATGGATGATGTGTCATCTGCTCGATTACTTTGTAAGGTACAGTTGCGATATCAGCACCTGCTAATGCACAGTCTGTTACGTGGATTGGGTTACGTACGCTTGCTGCGATGATCTCTGTATCGATTCCTGCAACTTCGAAGATCTGTGCGATCTCTGAGATTAAGTCTACTCCTCTTGTAGAGATATCGTCCAGACGTCCAAGGAATGGTGATACATATGTAGCGCCGGCTCTTGCTGCAAGAAGTGCCTGATTCGCATTGAAGATCAGTGTTACGTTTGTCTTGATTCCTTCAGCTGTAAGAACTTTTACTGCTTTTAATCCTTCTACTGTCATAGGGATCTTAACTACCATGTTAGGATGGATCTTAGCGATCTCTCTTCCTTCAGCGATCATGCCTTCAGCATCTGTTGTTGTTGCCTTTACTTCTCCACTGATTGGTCCGTCTACGATAGAAGCGATCTCAGCAATAACTTCTTCGAATACTTTACCTTCTTTTGCGATCAGAGATGGGTTTGTTGTTACTCCACAGATAACTCCCATGTCATTTGCTTTCTTAATATCTTCTACGTTCGCTGTGTCAATGAAAAATTTCATGTTATTCTTCCTCCTTAAAACCGGTGAAATCTGTTCACCATTCCCTTGTTATCGTTTGGTTGAATTATACTCTATTTAAGGAACTCTGGTCAATAGCTTTGATTTTTTATTAGTAATTTTTTCTGTTAATATTATAAAATTATTAATTGAATTTCGCATATTTTTTTGTAGAAATGTTAACGATATTTTTTTAATTTTTTCATTTCATTAACGATTTTCACGCATTTTATGGGATTATTTAAATTTAACATGCATTTTTGTTTTGTAAAATCTCGAATTTATTAATAATAATTTTTGCAAAAGAATTAATTTTTCTTTTTTCGGGCATTTTTCGCATACGTTGTCGTCCCCCGGACGATTAATTGCGGCTCATACTCCACATGATATGTACTGATCGGAACCGCACCTGTATTCGTCGAATGATGTGTGGCTATCTTCTTCATTATTATATCACATGCATCTCTTCCTTTGAAAGTCACAAAATGTTCGATGGTCGTCAGATTCATGTTATGCATTCTTGCAAACAAGGTGTTGTCACACCCCATCACGGACACATCGGTCGGCACCTTTATCTTTGCTTCATGAAGTGCATCCATGATTCCAAATGCGATCATATCATTCAGTCCGACGATTGCTGTCACATCCGTCGTTTCCTTCAACAATTCTTTCGTCAGCTCATACCCGATCTTGTACTCCGAATCAATATGCGCCACATCCAGATCGATTTCTTCTTTTGCCGCTTTTATGATCACCTGGTCACGCAGTCCGACTTTCTCATATTCTTTCAGGAAGCCTTCTACCCGCTTCGAACGCTGCTTCTGCCTTGCCGTAAGCGGCGGTGCTATATATGCAACTTTCCTGTGTCCCAGTTCCAGCAGATGTTTCGCCATGACTCTTCCAAGCTTGGAATTGTCAAGTTCCACCGCATCTACATTCATCTTTTCATTCTGGTTATTGACGATCGCAACCGGTATCTGTTCTGCAATTTCTCCCACAAGTTCCATAAAGCAATGGCTCGGATTACAGGTATAGATAATTCCAAGCGGTCTTAACTGCCACATCATTTTCAGATAGCGCTCTTCCATCCTGAGATCTCTCTGCGTATTGCATACAAAAAGGCCGAAACCTTTTTCTTTCGCATGTGCCTCAATCCCCTGAAGCAGCATAACATAATACGGATTCGTCAGGTTTGGGCAGAATACAACAAGAAGCTTCTCCCGTTTTGTTCCTTTTCTCGTTTTCCGCTTCGGCGGGACATATCCCAGTTCTTTTGCCGCATTTTCCACTCTTTCCACAGTATCTTTTGCAAATGATACATCGTACTTTTTGTTCAGGATCATGGAAACTGTGGACTGTGATACCCCGGCAGCATGTGCAATATCCGTTGATGTAACCTTTTTCTTCATTTATCTCACCTCCAATGCTGACCGTCAAAACTCTGCTGAACCTGACAACTCATTACGATTGCTTTGGCAACTGGCTACTTTTTCAAACGCATGATAAGTAAAAAAGGGGACAGGGCTACAGCTCTGTCCTTCCTTCAAGTGCCCGTAGAAGTGTCACTTCATCGATATACTCCAGATCTCCTCCAACCGGAACACCACTTGCAATCCTGCTCACCTTAATTCCCGTCGGTTTGATCAGCTTACTGATATACATTGCTGTCGTCTCACCTTCCAGGCTTGAGTTTGTGGCAATAATCACTTCTTTCACATCTCCCTGCAGACGTTCGATCAGTTCCTTCAGTTTGATATCTTCCGGACCGATACCAAGCATCGGAGAGATTGCTCCGTGAAGCACGTGGTATACACCGTTATATTTTCCGGTCTTTTCGTATGCCGCAAGGTCTCTCGTATTCTCCACTACCATGATCGTCTGGTGATCACGATTACTGTTGCTGCAGATCGGACACAGTTCCTGATCCGTCAGTGTATAACATTCTTTGCAATATTTTATGTTCTCTCTGGCTTCCACCATTGTAGAAGCCAGTCTCTTTACATCATCAACCGGCATATGGATCAGATGAAATGCAAGTCTTGCCGCAGATTTTGCTCCGATTCCCGGAAGACATGACAGTTCCTCGATCAGTTTGCTCATCTGATTACTGTAATAATCCATAGTTTTTAACTCCCTGTAAGAATAATTCTCCCGGAACCTTCTCCTTAAATTTCTCCTAGAATAATCCCGGCATTCCGCCGCCCATGCCGCCGGTGAACTTAGACATTGCAGAAGTTGTCTCTGCGTCTACTTTCTCCAATGCTTCGTTGACTGCTGCCACAAGCAGATCTTCCAGCATCTCTACATCATCCGGATCTACAACTTCTTCATCCAGTTTTACTTTTAAGATCTTCTTGCTTCCGGAAACAGTAACTTCAACAGCACCGCCGCCTGCAGTTGCACTGAATTCTTTTGTCTCCATTTCCTTTGCCTGTTCTTCCATCTGACGCTGCATCTTCTGTGCCTGTTTCATCAGATTTGCCATATTTCCCGGCATTCCGCCGCCTGGGAATCCACCTCTTTTTGCCATGATAATATCCTCCTATTCGTCTTCTACAGTAATTTCCATATTAATCAGATTCTCCAGATCCACAAAATGATCTTCGAATCTGCGTCCCGCCTCCATCTGGCGGACGTCTATCTCTACTTTTTTGCCAATCTTCTGCTCGATCAGTGACTGGATCTCTTCTTTATGTTCCGGTGTTGCCACCGCACTTGCGCTCAGTTCATCCGGCAGTACGATCAGAAGCCTGTTGCCTTCTCCTGCACTCAGTCTTGCTTTTTTCAGATAGGTTCTGAGCATCGGGGAAGCCTCATTGATGATCATCCGGAAATCTTTTGCCACCGCTTTCACATCTTCGTTCAATGCCTGCGGAAGTTCCGGCTTTGGCTTCGGTTCTCCCGCCTCTTTTGCATCCGATGCATATACGATGCGTTCTCTGACCGGTGCTTCCCACGCCCCCTCTTCGAGCTGCTTCTCGATCGCACGGATGCGGTCCAGTAATGCATCTTTGTTCTGATCCATCGCCGGACGGCACAATTTGATCAGTGTCACTTCCAGAAGTACCCTCTTCTGGGTCGCATATTTTAACTGGTTCGTCAGATCTGAGAAAATTCGGATGTAACGGATCAGCGTATCGCTGTCGATCATCTGTGCTTCTTCTTTTAAAAGTGCAAGATTTTCAGACGACACATCCAGTACATCTTCCATATTATCCGAACTCTTCACCAGAAGGAGATTTCGCAGATACCATGTGAAATCTGCCGCAAGCTGGGACAGTTCTCTTCCCTGCATCACCAGCTCATCGACCGTTTCGATCACCTGATGCACATCCATCGCAAGCAGCTGTCTTAAAAGCCGGCTGAACACTTCCGTATCCACCGCTCCCAGCACTTCCAGTACATGATCATATGTCAGTGTCTCATTCATATAGAACGCGGCACACTGATCCAGAAGACTTAATGAATCTCGCATGGAACCGTCCGCCATCTTCGCAATATAACGGACCGCCTTATCTTCTACGTCCCATCCTTCTTTATCAATCAGTTCCCGCAGTCTTGCTGCGATCGTTTCAATGGAAATTCTCTTAAAATCATATCGCTGACAACGGCTTAAGATCGTAATCGGGATCTTGTGTGCCTCCGTTGTCGCAAGAATAAATATAACATATTCCGGCGGTTCTTCCAATGTTTTTAACAATGCATTGAACGCACCGATCGACAGCATATGCACCTCATCGATGATATATACTTTATATTTTCCTTCTGTCGGACGGTATGTGACTTCTTCACGAATCTCTCGGATATTATCCACACCATTATTCGATGCCGCATCGATCTCGATCACGTTCATCGATGTACCCGCTGCGATCGACTTGCACATTGCGCACTCCCCGCACGGACTTCCGTCTACCGGATGTTCGCAGTTGACTGCTTTCGCAAATATTTTTGCAACCGTCGTCTTACCGGTTCCTCTTGTCCCGCAGAACAGATATGCATGTCCGATACGGTCTGCATTGATCTGGTTCTTAAGCGTCCGGACGATCGCATCCTGTCCTTTTACATCTTCGAATTCATCCGGACGGAATTTACGGTATAATGCCGTATATGACATTCTTTACACTCCTTGTCTAAATGCAGATCCTGCTTAACCTGTGTATCTTATTCATCACCGAAGCTGATACCGATGGTTTTTGCTTCTTTAATGATCGATGCCTTTGGATCTACATATTTTAATTTTCCGGCAACTTCTGACAATGGTACACGGATAATCTCCTGATTCTTTGTTCCTACCATACATCCAAAATCACCTTCCAGAATTGCTCTCGCAGCTTCTGCACCAAGTCTTGTTGCAAGCACACGGTCATATGCACACGGAGAGCCGCCTCGCTGTGTATGTCCAGGCACAGTAATTCTTACTTCTTTATCTGTTTTTTCCTGAATCTTCTCAGCAAGTTCATATGCAACAGAAGGGTATTTCTTCTTTGCTTTTTTCTCTTTTAATTCCTTCTTTGAAAGCGCTGCATCTTCTTTTGAAATCGCACCTTCTGCAACAGCAATAATTGTGAATCTCTTTCCTGCTTTGCCGCGCTTTTCAATTGCTTCAACTACTGAATTGATGTCATATGGCATCTCCGGAAGCAGAATAATATCGGCACCGCCGGCAATTCCTGCATGAAGTGTTACCCATCCTACTTTGTGCCCCATTACTTCCACGATAAATACACGGCTGTGAGACGTTGCTGTTGTATGGATCCTGTCAATTGTATCTGTTGCAATGTCTACCGCACTCTGGAATCCGAATGTCATGTCCGTTCCCCAGAGATCGTTATCAATCGTCTTCGGAAGTGTTACCACATTAAGTCCTTCTTCTCTCAGCATATTGGCTGATTTGTGTGTTCCATTTCCCCCAAGGATTACCAGGCAGTCCAGATTCAGCTTGTGGTAAGTGTGTTTCATTGCCTCTACTTTGTCAATTCCGTCCTTATCCGGTACTCTCATTAACTTGAACGGTTGTCTGGATGTTCCCAGAATCGTTCCACCAAGTGTCAGAATCCCCGAAAAGTCTTTTGACGTAAGCATCTTAAAGTTCGAATAGATCAAACCTTTATATCCATCTTGAAATCCATAAATCTCTACATCATCTCGTTTTGAAAAAAGCCCCTTTACGACGCCTCTCATCGCTGCATTCAGTGCCTGACAGTCGCCGCCGCTTGTAAGCATTCCTATTCTTAACATATGTCTGCTCCTTTCTATGTTGCCTGTGTATAACTTTATCATTACTATGAACCATAATAGTTTATCCACATTCTGTATACAATACCAGTAAAATTATAACTTATTTTTATGGTGGAGACAATAAGGGACAAAGGATTTTTCATTTGCGGCAATCCTATTGACAAAAATTCCCCTGTCTCTTTTTCCAAAACGTGCTATAATACATGTGGAAAATTTGTGTAGAAAGCAGGTAGTATTGTGGATAAGTTAGATATAAAATTGTGGACACTTGCGTCCAAAGGCCAGATCGTTCCTGACCGTTCATTACTGAAGACACCGGAACAGATTGAAATGATCAAAAAAAGTGCAGAACTGAACACCGCAGTTCTCGACCATGTAGCAGCTCATATTCATGCAGGAATGAGCACTGCCGAAATTGACAAACTTGTATATGATTTCACAACAGAGCACGGAGGAATCCCGGCGCCTCTGAATTATGAGGGATTCCCGAAGAGCGTATGTACTTCCATCAACAACGTCATCTGCCACGGTATCCCAAGTGAAAATGAGATTCTAATCGATGGAGATATCATCAACGTAGATGTGTCTACGATTTTAAACGGATATTTCTCTGATGCATCCCGTATGTTCACGATCGGTGACGTATCACCGGAAGCCGAACGTATTGTCCGTGTTACAAAAGAATGCGTAGAGCTTGGACTTAAAGCAGCAAAACCTTGGGGACATCTTGGAGACATTGCTTACGCGATCAATTCACATGCACAGGAAAATGGATATTCTGTCGTAGAGGAGATCGGCGGCCATGGAATCGGTCTGGAATTCCACGAAGAGCCATTCGTAAGTTATGTTACTCCGAAGGGCAGTGAGATGGTTCTGGTTCCTGGTATGATGTTCACGATCGAGCCGATGATCAATCAGGGTTCTCCGGAATTCTATGTAGATGAAGACAACGGATGGACCGTTTATACGGATGACGACGGTCTTTCTGCTCAGATTGAATATATGGTTCTTATTAAAGAAGATGGTGTAGAAGTTCTTACAAAATAATATAATTTTGCATTATCGAAACCAGATCTCACATTATTATGTTTGTATAAAAACGTAATAAAAGATTACCGGAAAACGCACTACATTTTCCGGTAATCTTTTTATTTTCTTTATTTCACTATTAGTCTGTTTGTATCTTCTTTACAAAATTCACTATTAGCCGGTCCATACCCATTCTACAAAATATACAGCCAGTCATGATCCTCTTCATTTCTCATTCCCAGTACAAGTGCCGAATGTGGTCCCATGTTCGCAACCACTTCTCCGTCTTCTACCAGATACTCTTCGTACTCTGTTGTATATCCATCTTTGTAAGAATATAGCAGACGTTTCATGCGGCATTTTATCGGAATCTCTGCTTCCCATACAGGAACTTTTACTTCTGCACGTTCGCTGCGGTTATTGATTACAACAATGATCCGGTCATGCCCTTTAAATCTCGCATAAGACAGGATATTTTCCTCTCCGCCAAGGATCTTCAACGAACCGTTCTTAAGTGCCGGATGCTCTTTGTGGATGCGGATCGCTTCTTTGTGGAATGCGATCAGTTCCTGATCTTCATGTCCCCACGGATAGGTTCTTCTGTTATCCGGATCTGTAAATCCACAGACACCAGCCTCATCACCATAATATACCGTCGGAGCTCCGACCCAGGTCATCTGCATAACAACCGCTTCACGCATAACCGCTTTATTCACATACTCGTTCGCAGCTTCCGGTCCCAGATGTTCCACACGGCCAACCATGTGATTCGTTCTCGTTAAGAATCTGGAATGATCATGGTTGGAAAGCTCATTCATCGCCACCTGAAGTGACGGAGTCAGCATGTTCGACATGTGATGTGCCATCGAACCGATAAAGTTATCGATGTTACCAAGGAGCTCTTCTCTCGCCTCATCACTATGCTTTTCCATTCCGGTCAGGAACCATGTAACCGGCTCCATAAACGCATCATAGTTCATAACGGTATCCCACTCATCCCCCTTAAGCCAGTCACTCGGATCGCCGTAATGTTCGGCAAGGATCAGTGCATTCGGATTTGCATCTTTCACGGCTCTTCGGAATTTCTGCCAGAACTCGTGATTGTATTCATTGCTGCGTCCCAGGTCTGCTGCCACATCCAGACGCCATCCATCTACATTATACGGCGGCGATACCCATTTCCGTCCGATATATAAGATATAATTTTCCAGTTTTACAGAATCTTCGTAATTCAGTTTCGGCAGAGTATCATGTCCCCACCAGCCATCGTAATTGCCATTATACGGCCAATTCTCCGGTCCTTCTTTGAAGAAACGGAAGTAGCTTCTGTACGGACTGTCTGCCGATACATAAGCACCCGGTTCATAATCCTCTTCACCTTCGTAAATTCTCTCACGGTCCATCCATTTATTGAATGAACCACAGTGGTTGAACACGCCGTCCAGAATCACTTTCATTCCACGGCGATGTAATTCCTCCACCAGTTTAATGAACAACTCATTACTTGCTTCCAGGTTCTTAAGGCCTGTCGTGCGTTTTTTATACTTCGTTGCCTGACTATTGTCCGTCACACCATTCGGAAGCACCTCGCCTCCGTCATCTACGATCTTTCCATAATGCGGATCGATATAATCATAATCCTGGATATCGTATTTGTGGTTGGACGGTGACACAAATAACGGATTAAAATATACGACTTCTACGCCCAGGTCCTGCAGATAATCAAGCTTATCCATGACTCCCTGCAAGTCTCCTCCGTAGAACTCTCTTACACCCATGTTCGCCGGATATTTGTCCCAGTTCGTTACTCTCTGCGAATAATCCCCAATGTAGTAATACTCATTCGTCTCTACATCATTTGACTTATCTCCGTTATAAAAGCGGTCTGTAAATATCTGATACATAACCGCTCCCTTTGCCCAGTCCGGTGTGGAAAATCCGGGTACTACAACAAAGTTATAATACTCCAGGATCTCGCGAGAGATTCCACATCGTCCATAATAATATTTTTCTGTCCCAGACTGCACTTCGAAACAATATCTGAACGGCTCTTCCCCCAGACGTGTCTCGAACGTATAATAATCAAACTCTCCCTGTGTGCATTCTTTTTCCATTACATATGTGTCAGCCGATGTCACAAGCCCTACTCTGTCTACATCATCCTTCGCCGTACGGAACCGGAATGTCACCAGTTCGCTTTCTTTCGGTTCAGGGGGATACACATATCCTTCTGTTCCATCACAAAATAAAGCCGTCTTATTCATATAACTAACACCTCTCTCATTTTTTGCTCTCGGAAAGGAGCACGCTTTCTTCTAGTCTTCTGATACATCTTCCGGGAACAGCGCTTCAAATTCTTCCCTGGAAATCTTTTCTTTTTCCAACAGAAGATCTGCGCATGCATGCAGAACATCATCATATTTTCTAATGATATGTCTTGCTCTGTCATAACATTCATCAATAATTCTCTTTACTTCCTGGTCGATCACAGTCGCCACGCCCTCTCCGTAGCCTCTTGCTGTGTGCGCCAGATCACGTCCGATGAACACCTCATTGTTGTCATCATCATAGTTAATAAGTCCGACTGCCTCTGACATACCGAACTTCGTAACCATGGATTTGGCCAGGCCCGTTGCCTGCTTGATATCCTGAGATGCACCGGTTGTAATATCATCAAATACTTCTTCTTCGGCTACACGTCCGCCAAGTGCTACCGTAATATCCTGAAGCATCTTTCCTTTTGTATTAAACATCTCATCCTTTTCCGGAAGCGGCATCGTATATCCGCCCGCACTTCCCGTCGGGATGATTGAAACACTGTATACAGGTCCCACATCTGGAAGCACATGGAACAAGATCGCATGCCCTGCTTCGTGGAATGCTGTGATTCTCTTCTCTTTTTCGGAAATAACGCGGCTCTTCTTCTCCGCACCGATTCCAACTTTGACAAATGCTTTTTTTATGTCTTCCTGTTTTAAGAATACTCTGTTATCCTTTGCAGCCAGAATTGCTGCTTCGTTCAAGAGATTTTCAAGATCAGCTCCGGTAAATCCTGCCGTTGTCTGCGCGATCTGCTGCAGATCGATCTCTTCGCTTAACGGTTTCCCCTTCGCATGTACCTTGAGGATCTCTTCACGGCCCTTAATATCCGGTCTTCCGACCATAACCTTACGGTCGAATCGTCCCGGACGTAAGATTGCAGGGTCAAGAATATCCACACGGTTTGTAGCCGCCATCACAATGATGCCTTCATTGACACCGAATCCGTCCATCTCTACCAGCAACTGGTTCAGTGTCTGCTCACGCTCATCGTGTCCGCCGCCCATTCCGGTTCCACGGCGTCTTGCAACTGCATCGATCTCATCGATGAAAATGATACACGGTGCATTCTTCTTCGCTTCCTCGAACAAGTCTCTGACACGGGAAGCTCCGACACCAACGAACATTTCCACAAAGTCTGAACCGGAGATCGTAAAGAACGGAACTCCTGCTTCTCCGGCAACTGCTTTGGCAAGCAACGTCTTACCAGTTCCCGGAGGGCCTACTAACAGTACACCTTTCGGGATTCTTGCTCCCACCTGGATATATTTCTTCGGAGACTTCAGGAAATCAACGATCTCCTCCAGTTCCTCTTTTTCTTCTTCCAGACCTGCCACCTGGGCAAATGTCACTTTCTTGTCACGGTCTGTGCTCAGTTTTGCACGGCTCTTTCCGAAATTCATTGCTTTCGAATTGGCCCCGCCGCCCTGACGGTTCATCAGACCAAAGATCAGGAACACTCCGACCAGTGTAAGGATAACCGGCAGAAATGTAGTTGCTGCCCAGCTGTCCTGTGGAATATCCGGCATAGTATAATCCACATTCTGCTCTTTCAGGTAATCCTGGATCTCATTTACATCGGAGACATACAGATATCTGACATTATCGGAACTGTCATCTCCCTTCAGCGTAATCTCCACGCGCCCCGTCGGAACGCTCTTGTTCTGATTCACTTCTACAGACTCGATCTTGTCGTTCTGAACCAGCTGTTGGAATTTCTTCCAGGAAATTTCTTTCTCTCGTTGATCGAACTGATTGGTAAACCACAGTGCTGCGAACAAAAATACGACAAACACGAGGAATACAACACCATTCAGCCCTCTCGCTTTCTTATTATTCAATTTTCAGGCTCCTTTCTTATGCCGCGCCTTATTCCACGCCCTCTACCACTCCGATGAATGGAAGATTTCTGTATCTCTGGGCGTAATCCAGTCCATATCCCACAACGAATTCGTCCGGGATATTGAATCCGACATAATCTACTTTTACATCTTTTACTCTTCTTTCCGGTTTATCCAGAAGCGTACAGAGCTTCATGCTCTTTGGATTTCTCTTAGATAAGATGTCCATCAGATAATATAATGTTCTTCCGGAGTCAATAATATCCTCCACGATCAGTACATTTTTTCCTTCCAGTGTCTCATCTAAGTCTTTTGCGATCTTAACAACACCGCTTGACTTCGTTCCGTCACCGTAGCTGCTGACACTCATAAAGTCCATTGATACCGGAACGGTGATTCTCTTCGCCAGTTCGCACATGAAGAATACGCCACCCTTCAATACACAGATCAGATGTACCTGCTTTCCGGCATAATCTTTGCTGATCTGTTCGCCAAGCTCTTTGATTCTCTTTGCAACATCCTCTTCAGGAACTAATACTTTTACTTTCTCTGCCATCTTCTTCTCCTCCGTTAAATTCTATTTCCAGAATTCTTCTGGTTTTATCTGTAACCTGATATGCCTGGTTCTGTCTGTATCCGATGATCCACAGGATGTGGCTGCCGTCTGCTGCCAGCCAGATCTTCTCCCTGTCTTCTCTCGGGACTTTCACATTGACAAAATACTTTTTCAGGCTCTGTGTACTGCCGTTTTTGTCAATCGTAATATAGTCTCCAGGCTGCTTATGTCTTATTTTTACAGTGCTCTTAATTATATCATAGTCAAACCATTTCGTGTAGGTTTTTTTAGGAAATACACTGGTTTGTGGTGTTCGTTCCAGTATGCGCATCTGTACCGGCGGCTTAGAATTTTCTCCGGATTTTTCTTTATCCTTCACTTTATGAAGCCAGATTCCTTCGTAACACCTTTCCCCGGTCATCTCATAAGGCAGCATAATCTTCCGTCCGGTCTGATGTTCCATCAGTTCTTCCACCAGTTTTACATGGATCTGTTCAATATCTTTTTTGCGTCCTGCCGTTTCGCACAACAGTTCATGGATCAGAAACGTCCGGACAGTCTCATTTACACTTCGGAAACCCTCTTCCAGGATCACTACTCCATCTGCTTTATCTTGTTTGGGTTTTACGCAGTATTTTCTGCATTTTTCCACTTCCTCTTCCATAAATGCCCACACTGTCCGCATTTGCTCCATCGTATCCGCCATATGTGAAACAGCTCTTGGATTAATCTCTCGTTCCAGGTATGGGATCACATGATTTCTAAGACGATTCCTTGTATAATGGTCTTCCAGATTCGTCTCATCGGTACAATAGTCTATATTATTTTCTTTTAAATATTCTTCGATTTCCTGTCTTCTTACCCCCAGAAGCGGCCGGATATACTTTCCGTCAACCGGACTGATCCCGCCGATCCCTTTAAGACCACATCCACGGCTTAAATTCCACAGAAGTGTCTCCGCATTGTCATTCTGATGATGCGCCAGCGCAATCCTCGTTCCGTTTTTCCGGTGACAGACTTCTTCGAATATATGTCTTCTGACATTCCTTCCTGCCTCTTCGAGCGTCAGCTTCTGTTCTTTCGCATATCTTCCGACATCTTCATGAAAAGCCAGAAGTTCAACATCCAGCTTCTCACAAAGGGCTCTGACGTAATTCTCATCTGCATCCGCACTTTCTCCGCGAAGTCCGTGATGAATATGCACTACCGTCAACCCAAACCGCATTTCCTTTTGAAGTTTTACAAGCATGAAAAGAAGGCATACGGAGTCTGCACCTCCCGATACGCCTGCAATTACATGATCTTTTTCCTGCAGCATATGGTATTTTTTCACATATGCCCTCACCCGTTCATACATTCCGGTCTTCCTTTTTATCTGATTTGTTTTCATATTTTTTCGAAATATATAACTCTTTTATTTGTTTCGATATCATGATAAATATATATAATTTCTTATAGAAAGTCAACTTATCGGAAAGTCAGCTCACGCCCCACAGGCCGATCACAAGGATCGTCATATCATCCAGTGGCATTTCTCCCGAATATTTCAACACCTCACTTAGAATGCTTCTTGCAAACTCTGTCGGATTTACAATATTCGTGTTTTGAATAATATCTATCATCTGTTCTTCCTGTTCTTTTGCCGGAAGTGCATCCAGAACTCCGTCCGTCACCATGACCACATAATCCCCGGATTCCAGATCACACACTTCCCGGTCAATCTCAATATTCTGTATAACCCCGATCGGAAGTGTTGTTGATACAATTTTTTCAACTTTATCCTTCTTTTTGATAAATGTTGCGGCCGCGCCCGCCTTTACAAATTCACAGCTTCCACGATACAGATCAAACAGACATACATCCAGTGTGCAGAATTTCACTTCTTCCCTTCCGATCACCAGCGCCGTATTCATCATCTGCACCGCCGTCTCTACCGGGAATCCTGCCTCTAACAGTTCTTCTAACATTTCTACCACCATCGTACTGTCCCGGAATGCTTCTTCTCCCGATCCCATTCCATCAGAAAGCGCGATTCCTTTGCGGCCTCCCGGCAGATCTTTCATAAGAAAAGTATCCCCAGATATCTGCTCCAGTCCTTTTCCGATCCGGGCAATCCCCTGAAGCGTCTGGAATTTCGCACCTTCCACACATGCAATGGTGCCATATTCCCCTCCTATCACAAGTCGTTCTCCCTGTCTTGGGATCATGGTTCTTCCTATACATTTTCCCACCAGAAATGCGATATCTTTTGCAAGGATTACCCGTCCTTTAACCGCTTTTACCGTCAGATGTACCTCATATTTTCCCTGCTGGGTCATATAAAATACAATCGATAACATCTTTACATTCTCTTTTTTTAAGGCTGTTTTTATACGTTTTTCCAGATATTCATCCTGAAAGATCCCCGCATCCAGTTCTCTGGTTGTATACTGTATCATCTTTGCAAAGCTTGTAAGCTGTGTGGCATATCCTTCTCTTGTCTGCAGCATCCTGTGATTCCACATCAATATCTGTTTGGCATTTTCAAACACTTCCAGACTTTCCCTTAGGAAACGCGGCGCAAGCATGCATTGCCTTTTCAGTCTTTTTTTCAATTCCATATTCAGTTCTGCACCATACTCTTCTGCTGCACACATGATTTCATACATCATCTGATATGTTTTCTCCCGCCTCTCGCCGAGACACACTTCTTTTCGCTCACAACCGGCACAGACATTCCCCGTTACTTTGTCAAACATTTCATCAATTTCTTCTTTGGACAATGTTCCTTTATAATGTTCCATATTTAAAAATGTTTTTGATAGATGCTGCAGAGACTCCGCAAATTTGTCCATCTGCACCACATATGGATTCACAAATATTTCCTGTTCTTTTATCCGTGCCACTTTATTGCTCCCCTTTCGACCTTTTCTTTTTATTTCCCCGATAAACAGAAAAAAGCTTCAGGAATCTCTTCCTGAAGCTTATCATTTGTTCCGAGTACTCTTATTTTGCTTTGAAAATTATCTCATTATTATGTACCAGACCCAGCTTTTCTTTCGCCACGTCTTCTACGTATTTGTCTGTTCCGACATATTTATCTAATTCTTTGATCTCTTTTGACCGGTCTTTTTCTGCCTGGATCTGCTCTTTCAGTTCTGTCTCCTGCGCCTGATATTCTCTGTTCTTCGCCTTTAACGTCATACTGTTCGCAGACACCATAACTGTCAGCAAAAGAACAACAGCACTAATCGCCAGCACACTTCTCTTATGATCCTGAGAACGCCTGCACTGCCGTCTTCTGCGGTTTCTCTGTTTTACATCTTTCATCTTATTTTACTCACCCTTGTTTGACATCTCTGTCATTCCACTCACCTGTTAATTGCCTTTATTCTATCTTTTTTTCCGGCCTTTTTCAAGTGTTTCATCCAAAAACCCGCTCCCCGGACATACAATTTTTCGATACCACTTCCTGACAGCCACTAGAAAAACCGACATAGCTGATGCTCCAAGCCCAATACCTAGTACAAAATACCACCTTACACTACCACTACTTGTGTAGTAAATCTGCACAAACAAAAAAATTGCGGTTCCGACCCAGTATGCCAGATCTTCCAGCTCAATGATCCAGTGCGTATGATGTATCACATTTCGCAGACAGCTTATGCAGCGGTATACAAGACGTACAATTGCTCCGGACAATATTGCAGAAAGAAATATAAATAATTCTTTTGTTATTCCCATCTCATATTTCCATCCCGTTTCATAAATTTCACCGGATTTCTCTCCGCTTTTTCAGCGAAACAATTTTCCAAACAGACTTTCCGCCTGTTTTCCGGGAGACTGTATATCCGAATAAGAGATACTTTCAATGTTGCCGGACAGATCAATCTCTCCCTTTTCCAGATTCACCCGGTTTACATGCAGATCCGTGCCCTTTACCATGAGCATTCCCTGCTCCGTCTCCAACAATATCTCATTCAGATTAAAAGACAGGACATCCAACACTCCGGTCACCAGTCCGGTTTTCCGGTTATTTAATACCAGTTTATGGCTTTTTTGTACTGCTGTGGTCTCCAAACCTATCACAACCTTTCTTACTAATCATATGAACGGAAATCACAAATTATGACTTTTCATATGATCACTTAAGAAAGGTTGTGCTGATCTGCTGATTTTTCGCAGGCTCTTTATTTATTTTATAAATATTTGAACAGGTCTCCTGCCTCTTCTTTTTTTGTCGTATCCTTGATATCAAGTACTTCTACTTTTACGGTTCTTGTTCCAAACTGGATTTCTATGATATCTCCCGGTTTTACCTTTACCGATGCCTTGGCCGGCTTGTCATTCACCAGTACACGACCCGCATCGCAGGCTTCGTTAGCTACGGTCCGGCGTTTGATCAGTCTGGAAACTTTTAAAAATTTATCTAATCTCATATCTTTATTCTCCTACATACTTTGGTATCTACAGTGCCTGTAGGTTGCAGCTTCTTTCGAACGCATAACGATTGAAAAAACCGGAGGGCATCAAGATACTCTCCGGCATAAAATACATTTATAAATATTACAATTCAGACTACTCGTTGATAGCATCCTTTAATGCTTTACCAGCTTTGAATTTTGGTGCTTTACATGCAGCAATCTTCATAGTCTCGCCTGTCTGAGGATTTCTTCCTTCTCTTTCAGCTCTCATGCTTACTTCGAAAGTACCAAATCCAACAACCTGTACTTTATGTTCTTTCTTTAATTCTTCTGTAACAACATCGATAAAAGCTTTTAAAGCTTTTTCAGAGTCTTTCTTTGATAATTCTGCCTGGTCAGCAATTGCTGCGATCAGTTCTGTCTTATTCATGGATTGTTCCTCCTCTTATTTACATTTAGAATTCACGATTTCAATTCTTTTTATACAAAGTCAACGTCCATACCCGTCATATGGCATGCCTTTATGTACTGTTATACCTGTTTTCACTGTGAATGTCAAGGTAAATCCCCCGTTTCCCCTGTATTTTCAAGCTTTTTCGCTATTTTACCATACCTTTAAAGTTCAAATCCAAATACTTCTTTTAAAAACATTTTTTTCTCTTCTGTCTGCCTTATCGCAGTCTGAAGCTTTTCTATGTTTTTTACCGATATCCATGCTTTATTTGTACAATAATACGAATTGGCCGTTTTCCAGAATTTTTCCGGATAGATCAGACGGATCTTCAGATATTCCATTTCGCCCTCCGTAAGCGGATGTATTGCCGAATAGGCATTCAGCATGCCATCACCCAGGCGGATCTTCCATCCACTTTTTTCCAGAACCTTCCTGAGGAAATAATACAGATCTTCCACCTGAATGTCCCTGCGGAATTTTTCAAAATTGGTTGTGGCGATTCCTTCTTTTGTCATAATGATATTATGATAATTATACTCTCCATGTATCATACCGGACTTCTTCATCTCTTCGGCATACAGTTTCTCATAATCCGACCGATCCAGTTCTTCCACTGCTGCCTCTGCCCATTGATACATCTGATCAAACTGCTTCAAAAAGGCAAATTCAAACTCACCCTTGGGAACAACTTTTCTTGTAAACTGCCGGACCTTTTTCAATTCACGATTATGCCGTCTGTATTTTTCATCTGTTTTGGTTCCTTCCGGTATCCCATGTTCCAGTTCATAACGCATAATGATATGTAGTTTTGCCAGATTTCCCGCCGCTTCAAATATTTCCCTTGTCTTCTTAATGTCGCATTCACGTCCGGCAAAACATTTCTTTAATATGTACCGGTCTCCGTTATCCAATGCAGATATATATTCGCCGTTACGGTTCGTGACCACATAATCGATCCTATGATACCCCTGCTCATAAAGCCGTGTATAAAGTTCACATAACGCAGGGATTCTCTTCTCAGATGTTGCAATCTCCTTTAAAAGGAATAATCCCTTATTTGTTTCGCATAAAACAGCACCCCTGACTTTGCGGGTGCTGCTTACTTCTATATCATATTGTTCCAGTATTTTTTGTTCAAATTCCTGCATTTATATTCCCCGCGCTTTACACTTGATATTCTTTTTAAATGTATGTGGGAAATATAAAAAATATTCACTGCTGTTATACTTCTTTATCCGTGGAAATATAATTCAACAGTGTCTCTCTCGTATTCATTTCCGGATTCTCGATCACAAGGTTCAATAATTCGTTTAACTTTTCCCCAATCTCTTTTCCCGGCTTCATTCCTACCCGGATCAGATCTCTGCCGGTCACAGCTAATTCTTTTAACGATACACACTGCCCTTTTTCTATAATCTCTGCATATGTCTGTTCTACTTCATCCAGATTTTTTAATTTTTCTGCCCTCCGGTACTCACTTTGCGCCAGAACATCTGCCCTTCTGACTTCCATATAATATGGAAAAATATCTTCGCCGATCTTATTCATTGCTCTTCTGACATTCTTCGGCACGGCCGGCATGCGGTAATCATGATTCAGCACGAGCCTTGTAACTTTATGCAGTGTATCATTATCGAATTTTAATCTCCGGAGTACTTCTTTCGCAATGCGCTCACTTCCCAATGCATGCATTTTAAAATGCGCAACGCCGTCTTCATCCATAGTTTTGTATTCCGGTTTGCCTGTATCATGCAGTAACATTGTTAATCTTAAGATCTTATCATTGCGGACATTCATCATCGCATGAATGGTATGTTCCCCGACTGTGTACATATGATGCAGTGTTTCCTGCTTTGTCTCCATCATACGGTCAAATTCCGGCAAAAATACCTTCGTAATCCCTAGTTCATAAGCAGTTCTTATAAGCTCCGGCCGGTCAGATGTCAGCATCTTCACCAGTTCTACCTGTATCCTCTCCGCACTGATATTTTCCAGTGTCGGCGCAAGAAGCTTCATTCCTTCTTTCGTCTCCTCATCAATCTCAAATCCAAGCTGTGCCGCAAATCTGACGCCTCTTAAAATCCGGAGCGCATCTTCCGAGAAACGTTCCCTGGCATTTCCCACACAGCGGATCATATGCTTTTCCAGATCCTGCATTCCTCCAAAGATATCTACGATCCCATCCTTGTCATTGTATGCCATAGCATTGATCGTAAAGTCTCGTCTGAGCAGGTCTTCTTTCAGATTTCTTGTAAATGTGACTTCTTTCGGATGTCTGCTGTCTTCGTATTTTCCATCGATTCTGTACGTCGTAACTTCATATCCCTCATGATTCAAAAGTACGGTTATCGTTCCATGCTCAATTCCCGTATCAAATGTTTTGTCAAATAATGCCTTTGTCTCTTCCGGCATTGCTGATGTTGTAATATCCCAGTCGCCCGGTTCTCTGCCAAGGATGGAATCTCTGACACATCCTCCGACTGCGTATGCTTCAAATCCATGCAACTGTAAGGTATGAATGATAAACTGTACATCATCCGGTAATTTTATATTAAAGTTATTCACAAATATTTCCTCCGTTTATCCACGTTATCAACATTCTATATCATACCATATTTTTGCCAGTGGCTGTTGATAAAAAATGGACGGTAGATTCCTAAAATCCACCGTCCATTACTTATAATCTCTTTATTCTTAGTATGATTTTCCCCAGTAAGCCATGTGTTTCGCAGGTTTTCCGCAATAGATACATTTATCGGAAATAAACTCTTCATCTTCGATCAGACATCTTGTTGCAGCTCCGCCTGTCTGATATTTTACTTCGCCCTCACATTCCGGATCTCCACACCAGCATGCTTTTACAAATCCACGGTTGGCTTTGAACTTCTCAACCATTTCATCCATTGTAGTAGCTGTATCAATGTGGCTGTTCAGGAATTCTTCTGCTCTGTTGTACATATCCTGCTGCTCCTGCTCTAAGATCTCGCGCAGTTTTACTGCGATCTCATCGAGAGATACAACGATCTTTTCACGGTTATCACGACGTACAACAACAACCTGGTTCTTCTCGATATCCTTTGGCCCGATCTCGATACGTGTTGGGATACCAAGGATCTCCTGCTCAGAGAATTTCCATCCTGTACTCTTATCAGAGTCATCGATCTTCACTCTGTATCCTGCTTTTTTCAGTTCGTCAAGCAGTGCATAAGATCTGTCAAGCACGCCTTCTTTGTGCTGGGCGATTGGGATGATTCTACATTCAACCGGTGCTACGTGTGGTGGCAATACCAGTCCGTCATCGTCACCGTGAACCATGATCAGGGCTCCGATACTTCTTGTTGACCATCCCCATGATGTCTCATACGCACTGTGCAGTTCGTTGTTCTTATCTACATATTTGATTCCGAATGCATCCGGGAATCCGTTTCCGAAGAAATGGCTTGTCGCAGACTGAAGTGCTTTTCCGTCATGCATCAGTGCTTCGATCGTGTATGTGTCTTCTGCTCCGGCGAATTTCTCGTGTTCTGCCTTTCTTCCTGCTACGAATGGGATAGCCATTGTCTCTTTATAGCAATCCTTATAAACTTCCCACATCTGGATTGTTCTTTCTTCTGCTTCTTCATATGTTGCATGAAGTGTGTGACCTTCCTGCCATAAGAATTCTCTTGAACGAAGGAATGGTCTTGTTGTCTTCTCCCAACGGAGAACGGAGTTCCACTGGTTCCATACCTTTGGAAGATCTCTGTATGATTTTACAGTCTTTGCCCAGAGGTCACAGAACAATGTCTCTGATGTAGGGCGTACGCATAATCTTTCCTGCAGTCTTTCCATTCCACCGTGTGTTACCCATGCAACTTCCGGTGCGAATCCTTCTACGTGATCAGCTTCTTTTTCCAGAAGTGACTCCGGAATCAGTACTGGCAGGTATACATTCTCAACTCCTGTTTCTTTGAAACGTCTGTCAAGATCTGCCTGGATCAGTTCCCAGATCGCATAACCGTTCGGTAAGTAGTTCATGCATCCTTTTACGCTTGAATAATCACAAAGATTTGCTTCACGTACAACGTCTGTGTACCACTGTGCGAAATCTTCGTCACGAGATGTAATGTTTTTGACTAATTTTTCCTTTGCCATGTTTCTCTTCTCCTTTTCAATTTTGGTGGAATCCTTATTCCACGTTATTTTTTTGCCGGGAGTTCCGCAACCTGGCAATTGCTTCTGTATGCGAATGTCTCTTTTAAATGCATCGCACAAAAAACGCCGGGCCTTTCGACTCCCCGAAAAAGGGACCGAAAAGCTCGGCGGTACCACCCTAGTTAACTGCGACCCTTTCGCAGCTCTCTTCATTGGCCGTTAACGCCGGCTGACACGCTGCACTTTCATGCAGTGGCTCCAGGACCGGTTCCATGTGATGAACAGCAGATATCTCACACCATATGATATCCTCTCTGCGGCTGGATTCTCATGTACTAATTCCCTTCATCGCCATAAAATTTTTTTTGAATTGTCAATTATTTTAATCCATGAAATATGTTTTGTCAAGATATTATCTCTATCCCTGCTTCCGCCAATGTCTGCTTGCAGTTTTTTCCCCTCCATGATTTAATAAGTATATCATTTGTCTTAACAAAGGAGAAGTATATGGCTACTTTAAATATATTATATGAAGACCCACACATCCTCGTCTGTGTCAAACCACATGGCATAGCAACCCAGAGCAAAAGCTTCCGTTACCCGGACATGGTCAGCCTGATCAAGAATCATCTGGCGAAAGCTTCCGGCACTTCCGGAAAATCCGGTGCACCAAAATCCATTGGTTCCAGAACCCCAGGCTCTGCTGAGCCTTACCTTGCCGTCATCCACAGACTCGACCAGCCCGTTGCCGGAATCCTTGTCTTTGCCAAGACTCCGGCTGCTGCAAAAGATCTGAATAAGCAGTTACAGAATCAGGGTTTCGGGAAATATTACCGCGCGCTTGTCACCAATGCGCCTTCCGAGAAAGAAGGAACACTCGAGGATTATATGGTCAAAGATGCCCGGACGAACACTTCCCGAATCTGTTCTGCAAAGGAAAACGGAGCGAAGATTGCACGGCTGCATTATGATACGGTTCCTGACCATAGCCGGTTGTTTTCAACTGTTTCCGGCAGCTCTTCCTCTGTTGATATCTCTCTGTCTTCGCAAAGTCAGGAATGTCACGAGACCGAACTTGAGATTCATCTGGACACCGGACGTCATCACCAGATCCGTGTGCAGCTTGCCTCCATTGGATGCCCGATCGTCGGAGATACAAAATATAACCCGGAGCTTACCGGCAATAAAGGATGGCAAACAATCCGATTGTGTGCTTATAAGCTCGATTTCAAACATCCGGTCACACACAAGGCGATGCATTTTCAATTAGAGGCCGATCCGGCATAATTCAGTTATCCTAAAAAGAGGAGCGGGAAATTCCCACTCCTCTTTTTCGCCGATACATATGCCCTCTATGCTTCTGCTGCATCCTCAGTCAGAGCTTCTTCATATTTCTCAAGGATAATATTCTGAATGCGCTCTCTTGTTCCTGAGTTGATTGGATGCGCAATATCTCTATACTCTCCATCCAATGCTTTCTTGCTTGGCATTGCGATAAAGAGTCCTTTTTCTCCTTCAATCACCTTAATATCATGTACCACAAATTCCTCATCCATGGTAATGGAAACGACAGCTTTCAGCTTGCCCTCCTTTGCTACTTTACGTACTCGTACATCTGTAATCTGCATGTTGTTCTAGCCCCTTTCTTCTAGCCTTTGCACTGCTTTTTCTTAAAGTGCATACCTCTCATTTTTTTCTACGACTACCTTCACACCATTTTCACCAACATAGCGTGTGTTTGCCCGGATCGTATCCCTGCTCTCTACAATACAGTTCTCAATATATGCATTGTCTCCGAGATAGACATCATTCAGAATAATGGAATTCTTAATGACACAGTTGTTCCCCACGAATGTCTTCTTGAAAAGAATCGAATTCTCAACTGTACCATTAATGATACTTCCACTCGCCACAAGGCTGTTCTTAACCATAGATCCCGGGTTGTATTTTGCCGGCGGCAAGTCGCTGACCTTGGAATAAATACCCGGCTGTGTCCGGAAGAAATACTCACGTACTTCCGGTTTCAGGAAATCCATATTCGTCTGATAATATGCATCCACTGTTGAAATGTTGCTCCAGTAATCTTTTATTTTATAACCGTAGATTTTCTTCAGATTCTTATATCTGATAAGAATATCGGTCACAAAATCATGTCTGTCATCTTCTGCGCAATGTTCGATCAGATCGATCAGCTGGCGTCTTCTGATTACATAGATACCTGTCGATACAATCTGCGACTGTGCCACCATCGGCTTTTCCTCGAACTCTTCAATACGCATCGAATCATTCATCTTGATCGTTCCGAAACGGCTTGCATCTTCGTTCGGGCCAAGTTCTTTGCATACCACTGTAATATCCGCTTTCTTTGCAATGTGATATTCCAGTACTTTGTTATAATCCATCTTATATACAGCATCACCGGATGTAATGATTACATAAGGTTCGTGACATCTCTTTAAGAAATCCAGATTCTGATAAATTGCGTCTGCTGTTCCGCGGTACCAGTATCCGTTCTCCGCGGTGATCGTCGGGGTAAATACATATAATCCCCCCTGCTTTCTTCCGAAATCCCACCATTTTGAAGAATTCAGATGTTCATTCAACGAACGGGCATTGTACTGTGTCAGAACTGCCACCTTCTGAATATGAGAGTTTGACATATTACTGAGTGCAAAGTCAATCGCTCTGTAACTTCCGGCGATCGGCATTGCTGCCACTGCTCTTTTATGTGTCAGTTCACGCATCTTATTGCTGTTACCACCTGCTAAAATAATTCCTACTGCTCTCATGCTCGTTCACCTGCCTTTATCAATGTTTCTCCACTTTCCAGTACTCCATTCGGGTAATCTTCTTTGGATGTTACTCCACTGATAGCAGTGTTCTTTCCAATCTGCACCCCATCCGGTATTACAGATTTTTCACCCACGGCAACCAGGCCAAATGAATAAATTGCCGGTTTTAATTTGTTCGGTATATCACTTCCGATGCCAAATGTAGTATTATCCCCAACCAGGCAATTTTCTGCAATGATTGCCTTGTCCATGACACAATTCTTACCAACCCTGGTATCTTTCATGATAATAGAATCCCTGATCACGGATCCTTCTCCTATAATAACTCCGGATCCGATAATACTGTTATGTACTTCACCATATACTTCCGCACCGTTACAGATAATACTTCTCTCAATCACTGACTGTGCCGAAATATACTGTGGCGGCAGAATCTCACTGTTGGTATATATCTTCCAGAATTCTTCATATAAATTGAACTCCGGTATAATATCGATCAGTTCCATATTGGCTTCCCAGTAAGATCCCAGTGTTCCGACATCTTTCCAGTAACCGTTATATTCATATGCGAACAATCTCTCGCCTTTATTGTGACAATATGGAATGATATGCTTTCCGAAGTCACAACCAGGCTCGTCCTTCAATGTCTCCAACGCTTCCTTCAGGACTTTCCATGAGAATATATAAATTCCCATAGATGCCAGATTACTCTTTGGTTCCGCAGGTTTTTCCTGGAATTCCTGAATCCTTCCATCTTCATCTGCGATAACAATACCGAAACGGCTTGCCTCTTCCATCGGCACCGGCATTGCCGCAATCGTCACGTCTGCGTTATTCGCCTTATGATAATCCAGCATTACTTCATAGTCCATTTTATAAATGTGATCCCCTGATAAGATCAGTACATAATCCGGATCAAACTGCTCCATATAATCCAGATTCTGATAAATTGCGTTCGCAGTTCCGGAATACCATTCACTGCTTCCGCTTCTCTCATATGGTGGAAGAACCGTTACTCCTCCGTAATTCCTGTCAAGATCCCAGGGAATACCGATTCCTATATGCGCATTCAATCTCAATGGCTGATACTGGGTCAATACACCCACCGTATCAATTCCTGAATTAATGCAGTTGCTGAGTGGAAAGTCAATAATGCGATATTTACCTCCAAATGCAACGGCAGGTTTTGCAACTTTTGCTGTGAGGACTCCAAGTCTGCTGCCCTGTCCTCCTGCCAGCAGCATTGCTATCATTTCCTTCTTTCTCATGTCATCACCCCTTCTCAGTAGTCTTGCTTTTTCTATTATATCATACTTCTCCTTACGTAGCTAACAATTTTTACAGTTTTTTTTCGATTTTCGCAAACTTTTTGTTAAATTATTACAAAAACTTACGACTTGGATTTTTTTTGATATATGTTTATAATAATATGAAGAACATGTAGTTTTTATGATGATCTTTTTACCTATATTATTAAAAAAGGATGGTATATTATGTATAAAATTAATTTTGAAAAACCTGTACACGTACACTTTATCGGAATCGGCGGTATCAGCATGAGTGGTCTTGCCGAGATACTTTTAAAAGAAGGTTTCACTATTTCCGGATCTGATAATAAAGAATCCGCCCTCACAGATCATCTGGAAAAGCTGGGGGCCAAAGTATTCTACGGACAGAAAGCTTCTAATATTATTTCCGGCATCGATGTTGTTGTATATACTGCCGCAATTCATCCTGATAACGAAGAATTCGCAGAAGCTGTAAAACAGAATCTTCCTATGCTGACCCGTGCAGAACTGCTCGGACAGTTAATGACCAACTATGATGTACCGATCGCAATTTCCGGTACCCACGGCAAGACAACGACAACTTCTATGCTGTCACACATTTTACTTGCCGGAGAACTGGATCCTACCATCTCTGTCGGCGGCATCTTAAAGGCTATCGGCGGTAACATCCGTGTAGGTAATTCTGAATATTTTGTCACAGAAGCCTGTGAATATACGAACAGTTTCCTGCATTTCTTCCCGAAGATCGGCGTAATCCTGAATATTGACGAAGATCATCTGGATTTCTTCAAAGACCTGGCTGATATCCGTAATTCTTTCCACCGCTTTGCGAAATTACTTCCAAAGGATGGAACACTTGTTATCAACGACAACATTCCTGATCTTGAAGAAATCACTGCTGACCTTGACTGCCGCGTGATCCGTTACGGTAATGACAGCTCTCTTGACTACAGTGCAACCAATATCCTTCATGATAAGAAGGGAGAGGCCTCTTTCGATCTGGTAAAATCCGGTGAATTTATCGACCGTATCTCATTATCGGTGAATGGAGATCATAATGTATCCAATGCATTATCAGCCATTGCCGTTGCAGACCTTCTCGGAGTTCCATTTACCAAGATCAAAGAAGGACTGAAATCGTTCCACGGCACAGACCGTCGTTTCGAATATAAAGGTGAAGTTAATGGAGTTACTGTCATTGATGATTATGCTCATCACCCAACAGAGATCAATGCAACTTTAACAGCGGCCAAGGAATATCCGCACAAAGAAATATGGTGCATCTTCCAGCCACATACTTATACACGTACCAAAGCATTATTCCCTGAATTTGTAGATGCCCTGACACATGCCGATCATGTGATCCTCGCAGACATCTACGCTGCCCGTGAGACAGATACTCTGGGCATGTCTTCTGAGATGATCGCAGAAGAATTAAAGAAAAAAGGATGCGATGCTTACTATTTCCCAAGCTTTGAAGAGATTGAAAACTTCTGTCTGGACAAGTGCCAGAAAGGAGATGTGTTGATAACTATGGGAGCCGGAAACGTTGTAAACATTGGGGAAAACCTGCTTAAACACTAGTTATCCACATTATCCACACAATTTTATCCACAAAAAAGTCGGATTTTGACTCAAAAATTTCTTTTTTCCCCGTCTTCCCGGTGCTATAATGTGTCTACGATGAAACGAAAGATACAAAAAGTTCTGGGGAGGACGGGGAATTATTATGAAGGAATTAAAACTTACGAAGTATGTACAGACGAACGCGACTGTACTGGACAATGAATTTATCGACCAGTATATGGTCAGAGCCAATGGAGAATATGTCAAAGTATATCTCCTGCTTCTCCGTCATATGAATCAGTCCTCCGTATGTCTTTCTGTTTCCGAGCTGGCTGATCTGCTCGAGTGCACAGAGAAGGATGTACTCCGCGCATTAAGATACTGGAAGAGTGAAGGACTCCTTGATTATCTGGATGACACTCCGGATGATCCGACTCCGCAAAGTACGGTCCGTTCATCCGTACCAACTTCCGAATTACACGATGTACAGTCCGGCTATATGACTGCGTCCGTTCCATCTATGACAAATCAGATGGATTACCCTGTTGATTCTGTCGAAGCCCCTGTTTCTGCGGTTTCGGCATCTACAACAAATATACAGCAGTACCGTAGCCGTAAGGAACGTGCAGAATTCAAAGAATTACTCTTTGTTGCCGAACAGTATCTCGGCAAGACACTTTCCGCTACTGATATTGACCAGATTACTTATTTTTATGACACACTGAATATGTCAGCTGAACTTATTGAGTATCTGATCGAATATTGTGTCGAAAATGGTCACAAGAGTATGCATTATATTAATAAGGTGGCCTTATCATGGCATGAAGAAAACATAACAACTGTGAATCTTGCCAAGACAAGTTCATTTCTTTATAATAAGAACTGTTATTGCGTCCTGAATGCATATGGGATTAAGGGTCGCGGTCCTGCCGCTTCTGAGATTGCCTATATCCGCAAATGGTCAGAAGAATATGGTTTTGCTCTGGAAGTAATCCTTGAAGCATGTGACCGTACGATGAATGCCATTCATCAGCCAAGTTTTGACTATACCGATTCCATTCTGAAGCGCTGGAAGGACAAGAATGTCCGTCAGTTAAAAGATATCGATGCGGTAGATGCTGATTATCGCAAAGAGAAGGAACGTGCGAAAGAGCTCGCAAAGGAACGCAAAAGACAGCAACAGGCACAGAAGCCTGCAATTAACCAGAACAATAAGTTCAACAATTTCGACGGACGTTCTTATGACATGAATGATCTGGAACGTCGTCTGGTTCAGCAATAAAGTATACATATCAGATTCTATTATGCGAATGCAGAGGAGTTTTCCATAACATGGCACTTTCCAATTCTCAGTACGATCATTTAATGCGTACTTATGAACAAAAACAACTGGATAATGAGTTTCAACTCAGAAAACGCTATGAGAAGGCATACGCCCTCATTCCCGAATTAGAGGAAGTGGATCATTCCATCTCCTCTTTAAGTGTTAAAAAGGCAAGACTGCTTCTGGACGGAGATCAGACTGCTCTTTCTTCTTTAAAATCAGAGCTCAAAGAACTCTCCGCCAGAAAGCCGGCTTTATTAAAAGCACATGGTCTTCCTGCCAATTACCTTGAATTACACTATCAGTGTCCGGATTGTAAAGATACCGGTTATATTGGCACACATAAATGTCACTGTTTCAAAAAAGCGATTGTGGATTATTTATATACGCAATCTAATCTCAAAGATATCCTTGACAAAGAGAACTTTTCAACCTGTTCTCTGTCCTATTATTCCAGGAATCATATCGATCCGCTTACCGGACGTTCTTCTCTGGAATCAATGGAAACTGCATTAAATGTCTGTCACAACTTCGTAGATACATTTTCTAAAGAATTTCATAACATACTACTGTATGGAGATACCGGTGTCGGAAAGACTTTTCTTTCTCACTGCATCGCAAAAGAATTAATGGATTCCGCTTATTCCGTTATTTACTTTACAGCAGCCGGACTTTTTGATATCCTTGCAGAGAATACATTTGGTAAAAGACAGGACAAGGATTCTGATGTATTTGAACACATCTATGACTGTGACTTGCTGATCATTGATGATCTGGGTACAGAACTGCCGAATTCATTTACTGTATCCCAGTTGTTCATTTGTCTGAATGAACGCATATTAAGGCAGAAATCAACCATAATATCTACCAACCTTGCATTGGAGGATATAAAATCAATCTACTCGGAACGGACATTCTCACGAATCAGCAGTAATTATACAATTCTGCGTATTACCGGTGACGATATCCGTATCCAAAAAAAATTATTAAACCTGGGAGGTACTAATGATGTTACGCCGTAACGATCGTAATCTTGAGAATATACCGGTAGGAGCACTTGGACTGATCGCTCTTGACGGTTGTACAGAGATGGGAGCAAAAGTAAATGATTATCTCGTAAAATGGAGAAAGGAAGATGGACATATTCATAAGAACGATGTCGCTTTCATAGGCTATGAGAAAGACACTTACTTAATCGATGCAAAAGTTCCACGTTTTGGTTCAGGTGAAGCAAAAGGTATTATTAATGAATCCGTTCGTGGTAAAGATCTTTATCTTATGGTCGATGTATGTAACTACAACCTGACATATTCCCTGACAGGAAATATTAACCATATGTCCCCTGACGATCATTATCAGAACTTGAAACGTATTATTGCAGCAGTAGGTGGAAAAGGACGTCGTATTAACGTCATTATGCCATTCTTATATGAAAGCCGTCAGCACAAGAGAAGCAGTCGTGAATCTCTGGACTGCGCACTCGCTCTTCAGGAGCTTGTCCGTATGGGTGTTGACAATATCATCACATTTGATGCTCACGATCCTCGTGTACAGAATGCGATTCCATTAAACGGATTCGAAACAATCCGTCCGACATACCAGTTCGTCAAAGGTCTTCTCCGTACCTTCAAAGACCTTCAGATCGACAGCGATCACATGATGGCAATCAGCCCGGATGAAGGTGCTACAGGACGTGCAATTTATCTTGCCAACGTACTGAACCTTGATATGGGTATGTTCTACAAACGCCGTGACTTCTCACGTGTGGTAGACGGCCGTAACCCGATCGTTGCTCATGAGTTCCTTGGATCTTCCGTAGAAGGAAAAGATGTGATCATCCTTGATGACATGATTTCTTCCGGTGACAGTATGTTAGACGTCGCCCGCCAGTTAAAACAGCGCAAAGCAAAACGTATCTTCTGCGCTGCTACATTCGGTCTGTTCACAAACGGTCTGGAGAAATTCGACCAGGCATATGAAGAAGGTATCTTAGACGCTGTTCTGACTACCAACCTGATCTACCAGACACCTGAACTTCTGGAACGTCCATATTATATTAACTGTGATATGAGCAAATATATTGCCCTCGTGATCGACACTCTTAACCACGATGGTTCTATCAGCAGTATCCTGAATCCTATCGAAAGAATTCAGAATGTTGTCAATAAGTATAAAAATGGTGAAGAGATTTAATAGTATCTACAGGACCTGCCACCGGCAGCTCCTTACGAATGCACGTGATTAAAAAATGCTGCCGGGAATTTCCCGACAGCATTTTTTTAAAGTTCTATCTTGTGATAAACAAGTCCAGCTTCTTTCATCACCTGTTCTTCTCTCGTCTGACAGGTAAATATGATCACTTGTTTCTTATGTTCTTTCAACCATCTGAGTGTCTGAAGCATTCTCTCCTCATCATAATATGCAAATGCATCATCCAGTATCACCGGCATCTCTTCCTCACATAAAAGCTCTCCCACTGCCATACGGAGTGCCAGATAGACCTGTTCTACCGTTCCACGACTTACCTGTTCAATCTCTACTCTCTTTTCATCTGTCATAAGCGATACATGAAGTTTTTCATCTGTCACAAGCTTTTTATATTTTCCACCTGTGATCTCACAGATGAATGATGACGCTTTCTCATTCAGATCTCTTTTTAGATATCCCCGCATCTCCTCTGACAGCTGTTCCAGATGATCTGCCGCCATCTGGACCGCCTGGCGTTTCATCTCATATTCCCTGGAACGCTCATTAACTTCATCCAGTTCCGCGAGCTGTTCTCCCAGGTTGTCATACTGAATTCTCTTCTCTTTTAATTCCGCTGTAATATGCGATTTCTCCCAGCGTAACTTCTCTATCGGAACTTTCTCCTCTTCCTGCGTGATCTCTTCAAGGATAATCTCTGGCTCTGTTTTTACCTGTTTTTTTCCAACTTTCATCCGGTTCCATATATATAAGCCGAACGCAAGGAATAACACAATAGCGATCAGATAATTCCACGGTTTCGAGAACAAGATGACTGCAATCACAATAACCAGTGCAAACACCAGAAGCTCCATTGGATGAATCCTCCATTTTTCCGGACGAATCTCATCCATGACACCTTTTCCATGTTCTTCTTCCCTCTGGCGCTCTTTTTTCTTTTCTTCTTCCTTTTCCAGCCGATACGCAAGTTCTTCTTCTACACGTTCCAGTTCTTCTTCCAGATGATGTACATCACGCCAGACAAAAGATACTTCCTGCTCAAGTTTTTCACGTTTCTGCTGCTTTTGAGCCATTTCCATACGGATCTCATTTTCCAGGATCTTCTTCCTGCCCCTTAACTGTTCCAATGCACCGGCCAGGTCGATTTCTCCGTTTCCCGAGGTGTAATAGTTTGTCGCATAATTTTTCAGCTCTGCCACAATACTTTCCCCCATCTGTGCATTCCTCTGGCTCATGGAAACGGTATTATCGTAACGTTCTGCGTCCATCTCCCCAAGCAGCATCTGAAGATCTCCGTCTTCTACAGACAGTACTTCACCGTCCTCTTCACAGATCAGTTCCGCTTTTTTAGAATATTTATCAAAATTTCTTTCGATACGGAAATGTTTCTCTCCACTTTTGAACTTCAATATACCAGAATAGTAATTAGGATTTTCCCACGGTTCGTATATACTGAAAGTATCATTTTGCGCGGCCCGTCCTCTCCCTCTTTCTATTCCGAAAAGCATTCCCCTGATGAATGTATGGATTGTAGACTTTCCTGATTCGTTTTCCCCGTGAATCAGGTTGATCCCCTCATCCAGATCTATCTTCCGGTCATGGAATTTTCCAAAGTTTTTTAACAATAATTCATTAATCTGCATCTTTCGGTTCTATCCTCTTCTCGTCTCCATCAAAGCCTGCACTCCTTCACAGAGTGCCTGGTACTCCAGACTGTCGGCCGGATAGCCACTCAGGCTTTCAATATATTGTCCGAGAATGTTTCCTTTATTTTCATTTTTTAATTTTTCAAAGTCATATGCAGGCTTTGTGTGGTCTGTAATCTCCACCACATTACCGTATGGATCCATATGATCCAGCTCATACCAGATATCCGGATCTCGATAACCAGTCAGTGTAATCTTATACATGTTCTGCTTTCCCTGCTCTTCGATCATATCTGCAATCTTTTGCCTCAGTACATGGCCGGTCACAGATTTATCCACCTGTACCTCGCAGTGTCTGTATTCTCGCAGTGCATGTGGCACAAAACGGATCTGACAACCATTTCCGGTGATCTTTCCTTCGATATAACCATGAGCTCCTGTATCACCTACATCCGTCGGCTCCAGCGATCCGGCATATGCCATCCGGTTCTCCACCAGCATCTGCGGCTTGTGGATATGTCCAAATGCAGCATAATCATACCCAAGCGTCATGATCTGATTACTCTTGATCGGAATATGTTTCTCATCCCCGCCGTGTGCAAGCAAAATCTCATACTTCTGCCGTCCTTCCGGAACTGCATGATCATATAACGGCTCCAGAATTTCTCTGGAATGATAACTGCATCCATAGACAGCCGTCTGGATCCGGTCAAGTTCCACACAGCTCATTTCCTGCGAGCAGATCATGTGCACATGCGGTGCCCAGGTAAATGTTCGGTAATAAGAGTTTTTCCTGATATGATCATGATTACCGGCGATCATAACAACTTCTGTCTGCTCCAGCATCTCCAGTATGGAATTCATTTCTTTTAATTCTCTTAAAAGTGGCTGCCTGTGGAACAGGTCCCCCGCGATCAGCAACAAATCTGTCTTTTTCTGATTGCAGATTGTTATGATATCACGAAAGCTGTCCCAGAGCTCCTGTTCTCTATTTTGACTGTACGCGTTTCCCGCGTCCGGCTTTGCCCCTAAATGCAAGTCTGCGATGTGTATGAACTTCATCCTCGCTTCCCTCTTTCTGTTCTGTCTTCTCTTTCGATGGCAGTGTTACGACAAACTGTGTCCGGTTGTCATCACTTTTTGCCAGGATTCTTCCTCCGTGCAGCTCCACGATCTGTTTGGCGATCGCAAGTCCCAGACCTGCGCCGCCAGTTCCTGTCGATCTGGAACCATCCACGCGATAGAATTTCTCGAATATCGTCTGAAGCATATCGCCCGGAATCTTATCACCTGCATTGGTAAATGTGATCTCGATGTCACCATCCTTCATTTTCGCTTCGATCCGGATCTCCGTATCTGCATAGCAGTAAGCAATTGCATTTCTTAAGATATTATCGAATACTCTTGCAAGCTTATCCGGATCTCCGTAGATCATCAGCTCTTCTTCTACATCCACTTCACAGGTCAGCTTCTTTTCCTGGAGGACTCCGTACAGCTCATCTGCAAGCTGTTCAAGCATCATCGTAAGATCAATCTCTACCGGTTCCAGTTCGATATTCTGAAGATTATATCTTGTAATATCAAAAAATTCATTGATCAGCTCTCCTAATCGGATGGATTTTTCCAATGCGATGTGAGTATATGCTTTTCGTTCTTCTTCCGGCATGTCGGGATGATCTTCGAGCATCGTAAGATACGCCACGATCGAAGTCAGCGGCGTCTTCAGATCATGCGCCAGAAAAAGCACCAGGTCGTTTTTCTTCTTTTCGCCTTCCGATGCCTCCAGCTCCTGCCGTTTTAATGTTGCTTTAATCTCATTCAAACGGATCTCTATTGGTTTTAATTCTGTGATCAGATGAATGGGATCTGTAGATTCCGATATAATATTTTCAATTCCATGATCGATCTGATCCAGATATTTTGTCATCTGAGAAAGTGCAACATAAAAAAACAGCGCAAAAAGGATCAGATAACCAACAATCATGAAAAATGTCTTGTTATCTCCGATCAGCTGCCAGTAAAGATGAACCGCCGTCTTTTCATTTATATTCAGAAATACCAGAACATCTACAAAAGTTCTGGCAAAACTGTCATTATAAATTCCATCGATCACAAACTTAAGCAATACCCCCCCTACCAGAACGGTAAGCGCTGTGACCAGCACCGTCTGCAAGAGGATACTGAATTTTAATTTCCGATAATTATTCTTCAACCTTATAGCCCACTCCCCACACAGTCTTGATAAAATCAGACTTGCCTGTCGGTGCACTCATCTTCTCGCGGAGATGACGGATATGCACCATCACCGTGTTGTTACTGTTCTTATAATATTTCTCATGCCATACTTTCTCGAACAATTCTTCTGAGCTTATGACCTTTCCCCGGTTCTCACACAGAAGCCAGAGGATGTCGAATTCGATCGGTGTCAGTGTCAGCGGCACTTCATTGTATACACACTCATGAGAAGTCCGGTTCAGAAGCAGCCCTCCGAAATCCAGGACATCTCCTTCTTCTTTGGTCCCTTCATTATACTGTGTACACCGGCGAAGCTGTGCTTTCACTCTCGCCACCAGCTCCAGTGGGTTGAACGGTTTCGGAATATAATCATCCGCTCCCAGCGTAAGCCCGGTGATCTTATCCATGTATTCCGTCTTCGCCGTCAGCATGATCACCGGAAATGTATATTTCTGCCGGATCTGCTTGAGGATCTGGAATCCGTCAATATCCGGAAGCATAATATCCAGGATCGCAAGATCGATCTTCGTACTGTCAATACAGTCCAGTGCATCCTGGCCGTTGTAAAATTTGAATACTTTGTATTGGTCATTCTGGAGATAAAGCTCTACTACATCAGCGATTTCCTTTTCGTCATCTACTACTAATATATTCATACTGCCCTCCATTCTATATGGGGACGGCGGATTTTTATAAATCCCCCGTCCCCATATACGTTTTATATACGTTTTTCACGTGTTGTTATCCACATGATCTTCTATTACAGTTCACAGTTGTTGACAGTTCTTGGGAATGGAATTACGTCACGGATATTGCCCATTCCTGTCAGATACATGACGCATCTTTCGAATCCAAGTCCGAATCCGGCATGTCTTGTAGAACCATATTTACGAAGATCCATGTAGAACTTGTAGTCTTCTTCTTTCAGTCCCAGTTCATCCATTCTTGCTTTCAGCTTATCGTAGTCATCCTCTCTCTGGCTTCCTCCGATGATCTCACCGATTCCAGGTACCAGACAGTCTACTGCCGCAACGGTCTTGCCATCGTCGTTCAGCTTCATGTAGAATGCTTTGATTTCCTTCGGATAATCTGTTACGAATACCGGACGTTTGAAGACTTCTTCTGTCAGGTATCTTTCGTGCTCTGTCTGAAGGTCTGTTCCCCATGTTACTTTGTATTCAAATTTATCATTGTGTTTCTCAAGAAGTTCTACAGCCTCTGTATATGTCACTCTTGCGAAATCAGAAGATACTACGTTGTGCAATCTCTCCAGAAGTCCCTTGTCTACGAATGAATTGAAGAAGTTCATCTCTTCCGGTGCATTCTCAAGCACATAGTTGATGACGTATTTTAACATTGCTTCCGCAACGAACATATCGTCATCCAGATCTGCAAATGCCATCTCAGGCTCGATCATCCAGAACTCTGCCGCATGACGTGTTGTGTTAGAGTTCTCTGCACGGAATGTCGGTCCGAATGTATAAATATTGCGGAATGCCTGTGCGTAAGTCTCACCATTTAACTGTCCGCTTACAGTAAGGCTTGTCTCTTTTCCGAAGAAATCTTTGGAATAATCTACGCTTCCGTCTTCATTCTTCGGTACGTTATTCAGATCCATAGTCGTTACCTGGAACATCTCTCCTGCACCCTCACAATCACTTCCTGTGATCAGTGGTGTATGCACATATACAAAACCTCTCTCCTGGAAGAACTTATGAATCGCATATGCTGTCAGGGAACGTACACGGAATACTGCCTGGAATGTATTTGTTCTAGGTCTTAAATGTGCAATTGTTCTCAAATATTCAAAGCTGTGACGCTTCTTCTGAAGTGGGTAATCCGGTGCGGATGCTCCTTCTACTTCTACAGTATCTGCCTGGATCTCGAATGGCTGCTTTGCCTGAGGTGTTGCTACCAGTGTACCTGTAACGATTACTGCTGCACCTACATTTAACTTGGAGATCTCTGCAAAGTTGTCCATCTTGTCGTGATATACAACCTGTAAAGGCTCAAAGAATGTTCCGTCATTTACCACGATGAATCCAAATGCTTTGGATCCGCGGATACTTCTTACCCATCCACCGATGGTTACTTTCTGATCCATGTAAGAATCACTGTTTTTATATAATTCTCTAATTGTTGTCAATTCCATGCCAATTATTCTCCTTTTTAAAAACTCACATATATTCCTATTATACCATATCGGCCAGATTTATGTTATACTATATTTACTGAATTTACTATCTTACTTATCCGAATTTTTCAGTTAATAAGTCAGATGGAAGAAATATCAATCAAAAGTTAGGAGATCATCATATGAAGAACTTACTAGTTGCACAGTCCGGCGGACCAACTTCTGCGATCAACGCAACTCTTGCCGGAGTAATTGAGAACGCTCTTTCCAGCCCATCCGTAGACAAAATCTATGGATCAGTTAATGGAATCCAGGGAGTATTAAATGAGAACCTGATAGATCTTAAAACCAAAATCACAAATGTATCAGAACTAAACCTTCTTTGTCAGACCCCTGCTTCTGCACTTGGCTCCTGCCGTGTGAAATTAAAAGATCCTGCCGTATGCGCAGATGAATACGAGACAATCATCTCTGTTCTGCGCAAATACAGCATCGACTGTTTCATCTACATCGGTGGAAATGATTCCATGGATACAGTAGACAAGCTTTCCAAATATCTGAACGACAAAGGAATCACAGACATTACCGTGGTCGGCGCACCAAAAACCATCGATAATGACCTCTGCGGAACGGACCATTGTCCAGGTTTTGGATCTGCAGCAAAATATATCGGAACCACATTTGCCGAACTGGAACGTGACTGCCACGTATACACAACCAAGGCCGTAACAATCGTAGAAGTGATGGGCCGTGACGCCGGATGGCTGACTGCAGCTTCCTGCCTCGCCCGTGCAAATGGTGCGAAAGGACCTGACTTTATCTATCTCTGCGAAGTACCATTCAGTATTGACACATTCCTGAAAGATGTGAAAGCAAAACTGGAAGAACAGGATGCCGTGATCATCGCTGTCAGCGAAGGTGTGAAGAACAAAGACGGTCGCTACATTTCCGAAGAAGTACAGAGCTCCGCTGTCGATTCCTTCGGCCACAGCTATATCGCCGGTGCCGCAAAGGTTCTGGAAGATGCTGTAAGAAATGAGATCGGATGCAAGGTACGTTCTATCGAGCTGAACCTGATGCAGCGCTGCGCCGCACACCTTGCAAGTGCAACCGACATTCAGGAATCCAGAATGCTCGGAAAGGCTGCCTGCCAGTATGCACTTGAGGGTGCAGGCGGTATGATGGCTGCTGTGATCCGCACTTCTGACAAGCCTTATGCTACGGAATTTAAAGCACTCCCGGTATGTGATATTGCGAATGCAATCAAGAGTGTGCCTGCAGATTATATTAATGATGCGGGAAATGATGTAACGGAAAAAATGGTGGATTATCTGACACCGTTGATTCAGGGAGAGATGAATACGGTGTATGAGAATGGGATTCCGAAGTATATTTATTTGTATTAAGTTGCTGTTGAATTTAGTATCATGGAGCTGGGTAAGCCACGATGATGAATTACACGGCAAATTCCCACACTTGATTTTTACTCTTCCGCATGCTATACTATCACCCGTCACAAAGCCCACAAAACCAAGGTCGAACAGGGCTGACCGCCGCTTTCCGGCGTTAAATGAAGATCCGCTACGGCGCGTGTGTTCGTGACCTTCCACACGTAAAACAAAACTTCTATTAATATAAGTTTATATAGATTTATCCTTAGTTACCAAGCCGGAAAACACAGCGTTTTCCGGCTTTTTCTTTTTATCTTAGTTTATCCACGTTCATGCAATTTTGGACAAATTTTGGACGAAAAAGAGCTTCCATACAGGAAACTCTTAATGGGATATGGAAGGGTTGCACTTCCAGTAGTATCGGCGCCTATATCAACCTTTTTCATCATCATTCACGGACATATCCCAAGCGCGCCACCGTCCATCTGCAAAATCATTGTCATGTAGTTTATCATGCTGAACACCTCCAGTTTCCATTTCAGTTCCACATTACCTAAAGTTCGTTTTCCTTCCACAGTAATTGAAGATACAACCGCCACAAAGATTCCAAAGGCTAATATCTATTTTCCAACAATATACGCCATATATTTGCCATTGTCAAACCTTACTTGAGCCAATACCATCCTTTAAAACATGATAGCAATCTTCTGCATCTCTTCCGCTTTCGTATCCGGTAGAACATGACTATACAGATCCATCGTCATAGCAAGTGAGCTATGCCCCAGGATTGTTTTCAATACCTGCGGCGGCATTCCTGCTTCTATCGCACGTGTTGCAAAAGTATGCCGGAATACATGGCTTGTGATTCTCGGGAAATCATGACCAGCTTCCCGGATCCGTTTTACCGTTTGATCTATTTCAGCCTGAATCCGTTCCCTGCTAATCGGACCACCCTCTTCATTGCAGAATAAATACTGATTCATATTCACAATCTTGAAATTCCAATACTTCCGCTGTGCCTCTATATGCTCCACCACGGCAGCAGTCAACGGAATATCTCTGGTAGAGGTTCTTGTCTTCGGTGTATCTTCAATATACCCTTGCCCCTCTATGTATTTCAATGTGCGCTGAACATGAATCACATTCTGTTTCTTATCAATATCAGAGTACTTAAGTCCCTGCATCTCTCCTTTTCTCATTCCGGTCTGAAGCATCACTGCAAAGAAATGGTATAAATAGCTCTCTTTTGCATATTCCATAAACAGATCTTGCTGTTCTTTCGTCATCGCTATCCGCTCCTTTTTCTTTCCTGTTTGCCGTGGCAACTCCGCCAACCCTACCGGATTACGTTCAATTAATCCATTCTTCATGGCCTGTTTCAGGCACCCATTCAAAACGGCCGATACAACTTTGATACTTGATAATGCATACCCCTCTTTCACCAGATCATTATATAATTTCTGAATATGCTCGCCCCGGATCTCAGAGATCTGCCTGCTGCCGAGTCTCTTTTTTATAATGCTCTGATAATATTTTTCATAGCTCGTATAGGTTCCTATTTTCACCCGGTTCTTTTTATATTCCTCCAACCATGTTTTATACCATTCATCCAGAGTTATCTTATCCTTTGCCACATATATTCCATGCTCCAACTTATATTTAAGCTCAGTCATGTCTTTTTGAACCTTAGTTATTGTCGTGCCTTGTACTGTGTAAGTTGTTCCACTGTACATAAAGCGCCCTTCAAATGTATTTCCTCGCTGTCTGATCCCCTTTGGTAATTTTCTGCCTCTCTTATCAACTGCCATGCTCTACTCCTTTCTGAACACAAGTTCAAGTATTGCAATAAGCCAACATGACAGTTATAATCATGTTGACCCTTTATCGTGTGTATTGGGTTATTTCTGTTTGGCCCCGTGGTGTTGCCGCACCTGGGGCTTTTGTTATATCACCTTCTTTTTAGTCGATTAATTTCACTCCAATTATTATGAATATCTTTCAAACAGTATATCCTTAAAGCTAAAGTGATTTTTTGACTTCCTCTATTCTTCTGCTGCCAGTTTTCTTACAAAGGCATAGATCATATTAATAGCTTTCTCTGCCTTGATATCCTCTACCGTCTTAACAATGAATTTCTTCTTGCTCTCCATCTCCTGTGTATGAGTTTCTCCGTCTGAATCTGTATTAGTATCTCCGGCCGGCTCCTCTCCCGTAATATCATCAGTATCCAATGTATCTATCGTCTTTGTCAGCTTCTGTTCGAATCCTCTCACGTAATCATGAGCAATTGAAGAGTTCTGATAAATCCGATTACGGTTCATCATAAACAACGCCCCGTCATTTACTGATTTTCCTACAATATCGGAATTCTCCTGTACTACTTCCAACGTATAGAGCACCTTATCAAGATCCATTAAGATTCCAGAAAGCTCTCCGATTGCTTCTGTCTCTCTTCGCTTCATATCTCTGATGATTTCGCTTGCCATTGTTGTTCCTGTTGTGTTTTCTTTTTTACTCATATCTGTATTCTCCTTATCTTCCTGTAAATGCTTTACTTATTAGTCTCTTTCACCTTTGTTGCTTGCTTCTGTTCTTCTACATTTTTGTATGTTACTGCAATAAAAAATCCCTCTCTGGTTAAATATTCCATTGTAAAATCTCCGATTCCATAAGCATTCTGATATCTGGAATCTGCTCTGTCTGCAAATTCAACAGCCTCACTTCCCAGTAGTCTTATCGCTTCGCTTTTTGGAATCACATCCTTATTACCGATAAGACATGAATTTTTATCAAATAGTGCTGTTGCTGTTAATTTATTCATCATTTTTATTCCCACTCCTTCAAAAAAGTTTTTATGAATGTACGCAAATACTTGATCGTATCTGTATCTTCTATGTTTTCAATCATTTGTCGCAATTCTTCTTTATACTCCATCACTTCTTCATTCTGCTTCATACTCTCACCGCCCTTACCGCTCTTTGACTGTTCCTAATAAGTTCTCGGCTATTCGATGTATTAATTTTAACAGACGTAAATCTTCACTTTCCTTTACCAGTTTGATTATTCTGTTCTTGTACCATGTTATTTCTTCGTTCTTCATGCTCTAACTCTCCTTTTCTTTTAAATGTGTCACGTATATATGTATCAGCTTCAACCACTGCAGATTATTGCTTTCTTGCACTCTTTTAACAATGGCATCCTTGTACCATTCCAGTTTTTTATTCTCTTCCATCTTCTTACCACCTTTTCTCATACAATTGCCTGTACCTGTGATTTTCCAAAGAACCGGGCGTTATATACTGCTCCATCACCTTTAGAACCCCAGATCAACGAACATCCAAACAATGCTCTTGAGCCGTGTATTACTTCATATCCAAGCTTTTTCCACCCAGACCATGTATTTGTATCCTCGGTGATTCCTAATGCCTTTTTGCTCACCTCAATGCGTTTAGCGTTGACTTCTTCCGCTTTTGCTGACAGCCATGCTCTGTGAAGTGCTTCACTAAATTTAATATTGTATTTTCGGTAAATCTCCCATGCTTTCAACATAATCCTGCTAAGATTGTATTTCATCTTTCCGACAACTCCTTTCTTATAAGTCTTAGAAAGCTTCCGATCAAGTCATCTTCCTGACTATTGCTAAACACCCAGGTCGCTCACAGGTATATGGACTTTGATTTCACATCTTTTCGGGATGTTCGTTTGCTTTCTCTTAACTTGTGATTATATTATATATCTATTTGCACCAATAGTCTATTGACATTCCATATATATTTACACCAATATATTTGTGATATTTCTATATTTACATCAATAGACATGTATGTTATAATTAACTGTAATGGAAAAGTGAACTTTTATCTTCCTAAAAAAGTAAAAAAAGAAGGTGATAGAATGGCAGAAGAATCCAAAATAAGTAAAGCTCAGCAAAAAGCCGTAAATAAATATGTAAAAAATAATTATGATCGAATAAACGTCACTTTCCCTAAAGGTCAAAAAGAACTAATAAAGGCTCATGCTCAAAAACATAATGAAAGTGTAAATGCTTTCATTATCCGCTCTGTTAATGAAGCTATAGAACGTGATTCATAAAAACTCCATCGTTTAGAAAGGATGTCATATATGAATTTTGTCGAAAAAATATTGAATGCATTTAAACTTCCAGAAAACCAAAATGCCTCAAATTTTTCATTACAGGAAAAAGCAATCATACCCTCTGACAACCTAAAAAAAGCTGATATAATATATTTTAAAAACGGACAAATGTATAAAACCTCCCCACCCGATGCCCGCAGTTGGTACGATGCAAAGTTTCTTGTATCTGATGGAAAAAAATACAACTTAGAATCTATACATGATTTATGCCAGATTCCTGTTCCAACTTTTGCTTCAACAGATATAATGCATGGTTATGGTATTACAGGCAGTTTGGAATATGTTTTAAAAATGAAAGCAGGTAACCTAAGAAACAATGGATTCATCGAAGAATCTGATTGTTTATATAAACGCATTCATCTTTTTTTAGCTGCTTCCAATAATTGTTATAGATTAAAAGACTATTTAAATTATTCTCATATTCTACTCACCGAATGTAAATTACAAGAGTACGAGCAAGAAAAGCAATTGATCAATGACTATGTAAAAAATATTCCGAATAAGCCAATTGATCTTTTAAATCTACACAAAATATCATTAGACCATGCCCTTAAAGATTGTAAAAAATATCATACTGATTATGTAGTAATGAGTGCTCATCTCGGTTGCTGTGCGGAATGCAATAAATTGCAAGGTCGCGTTTATAGTATTTCTGGAAAAAGTAATATTTTCCCTAAACTTCCCGATGTAATTATGAAAACCGGAAGCGTTCACCCTAAGTGCCGTCATAATATTTCTACTTATTTTTTCAACAATGATGGAACAGATACTATTAGAGATAAAAACGGTCACGATGTCGATGCTATCAAAGCGAGCCAACGCCCCTATATAGATGATCGCTCTGATTCCGAAAAAGAATCCTATCGTAATTACCTCAAAGAAAAAGAAAATGAATATCAAAAAGGCATTGATGAAATTGAATATTACACTATTCGTGCCACTTTACCTGATATTGCCCCAAAATCATTCGGTGGTTATCGTCGCATGAAAAATCAACAAACAAAAAATTATCTTAAAATTGCTAAAATTGCCGAGGGGAATGGAATAAAAATTTCTGAACACATAAAATAATTTATACTAACTTTATTTTCTGATCTGCTTGAATCTATTTATCAGATATGCTATATTTAAGACACAAGAGGGAAACCGCAAGCGGCTACCCTGATAATATTAACAGCTATTATTATAAATAGTCGTCAACTATTCGCAGTAGTTGGCGGCTATCTTCGTTTTCCCTTGAAAATCTCATAACAAAGACCTACAAGGGCAACAATGAATATACAAAACTGAATCATGTCAGAATATGTAACCATCGCATCGCCCTCCTTTCTTTCGTCTGGAGGGTGTTTTTATCCCTCCGAAGTTGGAGGGTAGCCGCCTGCTTTTGGTTTCCCTGTCCGTATCATATCACAGCATTACCAAACAGGCAACTATATTACTCCCATTAGTATAATTCTATTCTTCCATCTCTATATCACGCATCAGCAACAATCGTTCCACTGTTTCAAGTGTTTTTCTCCTGTATCCTTGAAAATCCTTTCTCTGCATCGGGATCCAGTGCTTTTTATATATCACCTCATAACCGATACCCAGTTTCAAACACGTAAATAGCTCTGCTGCTATGTCCTCATTGGTCAAGACTGCTGCCCGTAAAAGCAATACTAAGTCTTCGCCCCTTGCTTCTTTGCAGAATTTCACAAGCTTATCAACCTCTATGTGATTGATTCCATAATCCGACATAGATCTGCCTCTTACTCCTTGTTCCATTTACCTACCTCCCAAGTTCGAATACATTCTGTCCGTTGGACATCTGCATCTCTTTTGCTGTATTAATAAGCTGTTCAAGTACAGTACGGCTGTCCAGATTTACCACAAGTTTTATCATTCCTGTACCTTTACCGCTTTCTTCACTTACGATTTTTCTTAACAGATTTTCCGGCATCTCCAAGTTGTTTCCTCTTGTCTGGTCACCAAGAACCGCCAAGAACGGATTTCCGGCCGGAATAACTGCGCCCTGTGCAAGGTAAGGAACCCTCCTGAAGTTCGCATGAGAAAGATTGATTCCTTTACCACCGATACCTGGAACCCAATCCGGCACCTTAATATGATTCAATCCATCAATCAGATTATTAATCGCTTTGACAATCGTCTGTCCCATTGCATTAAACAAAGCAATAACCTCATTGACTGGGGTTTTGAATATCGAAAAAACCAAATTAGCAACTCCACGTAATATACCCAAAACTCCTTTTAGTGCCATATCTATATTTCCTGTAAATGCTCCTTTTAAGAACGTAATAAATCCAGAACATATCTGCTTTATACTGTTAAAAATACCTTTTACGGTACTTAATAAAACTTCTATTCCCTCTCCCAATACTCCGAGTTGAGCATTCCAATCAACGGAAAATACTCCTTTTATCCAGTCCATAAGTTTCGACATTGCAGCTTTAAGCTGATCCCAGTGAGTGATTATTAATACAATAGCTGCAACAGCTAACGCAATGGCAATAGGTATTACATTTGAAGCAACTGCAAATCTATCGAAAGCCGTAACGATCATAGAAATTGCTCCAGATAATCCCCCGGCACCAGTGAATACGCCTATAAGACTTGTAATGGCACTTCTTATTCCAAGTACAAGAGGTGATATCTTCGATGATACAAAGGCTCCAAGCAGTGCAGCTCCAATGGCATCTATAATCCATTGATGCTCTCCGAGAAAATCAAACAAACCCGCAAGTAGATTAATAAGGAACGGAAGTCCATTTTCTATCAAGAACTTAAGCATTGGTAAAATGATATTCGTATACAGTCTTTCTAAGAAACTTCCAATAGCTTCTATCAGCGGTGACATAGATTCAAACAGATTCTTAATCGAATTAAGTAACGGGTAAAAGTTCAACGATCCCGCCCACTGAGCCGTATCCCACACAAGACGATTGATGATATCAAGTACCTTTTGGAAAGCATCTGCTATAGCCTGTATAATGGCCGTTCCTACGGCGTTTTTATTCCAAGCTATATCTAATTGCCTTGCGATATTCCCGACCGTTGTAAGCAGTCCCTGTGCGATCTGTAACATGGTAGACAGTATCTGTGTGCCTGTACCATTCGTCCAGACTTCCAACATACTACTGCCGACACTCTTTGCCAGTGCTCCAAGCTCCGACAATGCATACTTAGCAGCATCAATCGTGTTCTTTCCCTCACGTTCCCACGCTTCTTTAAATGGTTGGAATATCTGCCCCAGTACATCCTTGATTTTTTCGAAAATCGGCGGTGCATCTATCGGGACTTCTTCAAACATTTTGCTAATCGGTGTTCCGTTTGCACCGGATCCAGACGGTGTTGTGTCGGTATCCTTATTTGTTGTGTACCGATTAATTTCATCGAGCGGTGACAGGTAGTCTTTCGCTGCTTTTGTGGCTTTTTTCGTAGACTTAGCGGTCTTGTCCAGACTGGCAGCATAATCTTTTTGTACTGCCAGTGCCTTTGTGTATGTTTTATTCCCGGCAAGGTAACCGAAAAACATTCCTACATAGGTTATGGCTGTGCTGATAAGGTCAATGAATCGTGACAGTATCGGTGTGATAACGGTTAGTATCGGATTGAAAGCTGTAGCAAGTGAATTTTGTAATCTGATAAGGCTTCCCCACAAAACAGATAAACAACTATTGGTTCCGTTGGAATACTGAGCTAAGTTATCAAATCCGGCCTTGATTCCACTCATTACTCCCGAAAACGCCCGCATTACAATGTTCATTAGTAAGCCTGTTTTTATCATTCGTGACATACTAAATCTTGCGTTATCAACTGATTTTTCGGTCTTTTTCATATTTCCGGCAATCTTTCCACCGGCTACTCCAAATCTCCCCTCTTCTTTTGTTGTCTTTTTTAATTCATCCTGATATTTCCTAAGCGTTTCGTTAATCTTCGCTATACGTCTTGTGTTCGAATCAAATTCTTTATATCCACTTCCAATACCCGCAGATTTCAGTTCGTTCTGTCTTGCTTGTAATCTCTCTAATTCACTATTAAGATTTACGATTCTCTTACTTCCGACTTTTGCATTATCACCGATAGCCTTTAGCCGATTTGCTTCTACGGCTGCTTCAACTTCTTTCGCCCTTGTTTCTTCAAGTTTTCCATTAATTTCCGCAATTTTCCGTTCGTTTTTTCGTTCGTTTTCTAACAACTTATTCAGATAAGAATTATGGGCATCCGTTATTGATTGGTACGATGTATGCAGTTGTTTCTGCATATCGGAAAGTTTTTTCTCGGCAGCAGTCAGCTTTTCCATATCCGCTTGCGCTTCTTTAGTATTTACGCCAGAAATAAAAGCTTTCCCTGATGCCTCCAGATCATCAAGTTCTAACTTTGCATACTTGATTGTGTTCGCAAGCTCATCTATGTCATACTGCATTTTCTTATATGATGTGCTATTGACCTTTCCACCTGTAGCTCCGAAACGTTCTTTTGCATCGTTAAGTCGATTGAGCTTTTCCTGTGCTTGTTCAATCTGTGCTGTTATCTCTTTGTATTCCGTAGTCGGAATCCGTTGATTCGCATAAGCAGCTACCTTTTGCCGTAAGGATTCTACTTTTTGTTCCTGCGTACTGTACTCATCATTTAGCTTCACAAAAGAATCTATCTGGTTATTAAGAGTCTTTTTTACATTACTTCCCAATGTATTTACTCTGTCTGCTGCCCGATGCACTCCAGCTTCAATTTCTGCGGTACCCGCCTTTATACCATCAGTTCTGATTTTTGTGTTAATAACAATACTTCCATCTTCTGTCATGTATCGTCCTTTCTACCGCTTACTGTTAACGGTTAGCGGGCAACTCCAAACGTTGCCCGGTTATTCCTTATATTTTTTTAATCCATTCCTCAAATAGATCATTTAACTTATCAAAAAATTCAAGGTAAAGTGTATATGATGGCTTTTGCACTCCGAACACCTTTTTGCAAGCTCCTTTTCCAAATAGTTTTTCGAACTCTATAGCGAATTTACCATCCAATGTTTTATAAATCTGGTCTTTATTGTGCGGCTTTCGCTCTTCCTCTTTCTCCGCTTGCCCCAACAATTTCAACATTTTTCTTATAGCTTTTCCTGTTTTTTCTATTCCGGTCGGAAACGCAATCGAAATATGCCCGTTTTGAACTTTGATAACTTTCTTTCCATCAATCGATATGTTTTTCATTCTCTCTCTCCTTTCTGTCCAGATTCACCCATATCAGAGCATTAGTGCAGAAATTAAGAAACTCTGTTGTAAAAATCGCCAATAAAATAATTGTTAAAAATACCTTCATGTTCTTTCTCCTTTTCTATTCAGTTAATTGTTCCATACTTCACTTGCTGTAATATTCAGCGCATCAAGGATGTTATCCTGTTCTCCTGGCATATTCTCTTTAAATCGGATCTCTGACTTTGTCAGTTCCAAGTCCATCCGCTGATCGTCATTGAACCGCTTCATGAGCAGTTGTGCCGCCTTAGTTCTGTCAGTTATAGCCGGATCTAATCCAAACTGCTCCGCTACATCCCCACGCATCACAAATGTAAGGAATTCCAAGACTTCCTCTGTCGTTGCCACTTCTTCGCTTTTGGTTTTGCCCAATATCTCGCTCATGTACTCAACAACATTCGGCTTTGTCAAATTCAGCGATCCTATTTGTCTTGCTGACCGCTCACTGTATCCGGCTTTCTTTGCCGCATCTGTTATGTTTCCAGAGATCAGAAATTCCAATGCGAATTTCTTTTGCTTCGATGTAAGTTTTTCTTTCATCTATCCACCGTCCCATTCTATTCGTTGAATCAAATCATCACCTCCGCTGTCTTTTTCCGCAATATATGCTTTAACCTTTGCATTTCTCAGCAATCAAATCATCACCCCCGTTGTCTTTTTCCCTATATGTCCCAAATGTCATGTTTTTCTGTTTCATCAGTATATGTTCGCTTGTCTTAACATTTCTTAACAATCCGAAGCTTTTTTTGCTATGCTTTTGCTTATATCTCCTCAAAATGTTAGCAAATGTTAGCATTTTTTCACCATTCCACCTGGTACGACCATAACACTCCCTCTTCCTCGCTTTCTGGAATCCTCACGCATAACGTTTCGTGTACGCCATACAACTGTGCTAAGTCAATGATAAGCTTTTTCATTGATTCTATCGTCCTCGCACACAGCTTAATCCCTACCGCCTTTGTGTTATCTCTGAGCCTTACTTCTTTCAACAACACATCAGCTATCCAGATCCTGTCTCTTTTTTCCACGCAAATTCCCTGTATGAAATACAGCCTTACTATCCTGTTTTCTCTTTCTATCCTCAGTTCCACCATTGTCACACACCTCCCGCCATGTTAAAATGATTGAAAGGTGCATCCTGCTGCCAACTTTGCCCGATAATGGCAGCAGGATGCACGCTTTTCTATTCCTCTAAGATTCCCCGCAAAAAAGCTTCATTTCGTTCGTCTGCCTTTTTCTTCCGTACACTAAACTCCGGCATCGCAAGGACTGTACTGGTTTCCATTATTCTGCTGCTTATGCGATCATCACATTTCAGATTATCAATCATGACATTTGATGTATAAATGGTCGGTAACATATTCTCATACCGCCTGTTCACCAATCTGTAAATGGCATCTGAAATCCAATCCTTGTCCTCTTTCGTTGCTCCGATATCATCAACAATCAACAATCCGGTATTCATAATTGCGTTCATCTGTTCTTTGACCGCTTCATTTTTGCTACTCCGCACAAGCTCTATGTAATCAGCAATAGTTGTAAATTTGATCGAAACATCTTGCTTTTTTAACACCTCGTTCGCCAAACAACATGCAAGAAGCGTTTTCCCACTGCCTTTAGTGCTTGAATAGATGTACAATCCCCTGCCTTGTTTCCGAAAAGTCGCAAAGCTATACACAAAGGCATTGGCTATTTTTTTCTGAATCTCTACATCCTCTGAATACTGCCCCCAGTCAAAATCCCTGCCATCTTTGGACATGTATTCTACCGGCATTCCACTTCTCACTCTACGGCTGTCGATCTGGCCGTCTAATATCGCACCATCTGGAATAAAAAAATCTCCGCTCTGTCCATATTTCTCAACCAAATATTCCACCAGAACTCCCTTTTGTTCCTTGGTGTCCACTGTTTTCACGTTAGTTACCTGTGCCATCCCGGAGAAATTGCTTGTAATAATCCGATGCTGGTCTCCGATTTTCAGTGTCTGGTTCATAATTTTTGTCCTCCTTATTCTTATAGTTGCCATCCAATACCTTCGCAAGGTTCCTGTCCTTCATAACCCAATCAAAATTAGCTGACCAGTCAGAACTATTATTCCCCTTTAAAAACTCACTCTGCTCCATTGCTTCAAAAGCTCTCTTTAAATCATCCATTGAATACGTGCGTAGCCTTGCCTGGATTGCTTTTTTCCTCGCCTCTGATAATGATTTCACCTTTGGATACGATACACAGATAGTATTGAATGCTTCCATTACCTCTTTGTAATTAATCCTTCCATTACCAATATCATTTCCATTATCACTGTCATTATCATTCCCACTATCATTATCGGCTTGATTTGCTACCCGTTTGCTTACATTCGCTCCTGTTTGGTAGCGTTTGGTAGCATTTGCTATTCCACCCTTTTTCCCATTCGCTCTATTTCTCTCACAACGCTCCTGGTATTTTTCCGAGTCACGATCAAGCGACATCTTAAAAACGGAAAATCCCATTGCAAGTGCCGGATTTTTGGAAAAATCTGGTGTTACCCCACTGCTTTGATACTTAAAAATAGCTTTGATAAGCTTTCCACTTTCTTCGTCGGTTAACTGATCGAGGATGATCGAATTATCCAAATATAAAATAAAACTTTTCCTTCTTTCGTTTTTCATCCTCTTTTTCGCTCCTGCTTAAAACTTAAATGAATGATTACACCCTGTTCTTTTCCAATTGGTAGTAATCCATCAATTAGGAAATTTGTCTTGCCGGACCATTTCCCTGTATGTATTCGGTTATTTCTGCTTTGGTTTTTCATTACTTTACTCCAGTCAGTGAATCGAAATATTGATCAACTTTTTTACGATCCCATAATACCCTTCGACCTATTTTGACCTTTGCTTCAATCTTTTCGCCAAATTTTATTGCATTATTTCGGCCAAGACTTGTATATGCTCTTAATTCTTCTGTATCCATCAATCTTGCCTCTTTTGCAGATGCTATATTTTCTCTACTTCGCATGCTACTTCTCCCTCCTGTTATCTGTGTTTAATATAGTGTTGCAACGCCCATCTTTATTTGTTACAATACAATTGTAATGTAACGTTTCGTCACATTCAATACATTTGTCACATTTTTACGTCATTTTCACAATTTTAGACACAGGAGGGAATATTTATGATAGATGTAACTGATATATTCAAAATCAGATTAAGAAATCTTCGTGGTAAAAAAAACCAAGATACCGTTGCTAAAGAAATCGGTATATCAAGAGCAAGCCTAAGCTATTATGAAACAGGTGATAGAAAACCCGATATAAATACATTGTATGCTCTAGCTCAATACTATAATGTGTCATCAGATTATTTATTAGGTCTCACAGACGTAGCCTCTCCCAACATTGATGAACAGGCCATTTCAAAAAAAACTGGATTATCGGAAGATTCTATATATCATTTAGAATTGCTACAAAATACTATTGATCCCAAATACGAAGAACTATCTATTGTTCGCCTTCTTACTTTAAAAACTATTAATCTCATTTTAGAAGAAGCCGACGATTTATTATGCAATTTAGCTTATTATTTCTTCGTTTCATTTACACACTACGGGGATTGGTTCGACGAAACAGAAGATACACACCCTATTAGTGAATTGTCTCTATCAAATAAGTTACTCCACATATCTTACAGCGAAGATTATGACTTTTTTTCTAATGCTTTTCTGCTGATGATTGAAAAAGATTTACGAGAAATAAGAGAAAAATATATTTACAAAATAGAGCACGAATTTTTGCCTTACAAAGACGTTGAATTAAGCTATTCCGAAATTTGTAATTTACTAGAGAAGTTTTTCAATAAATATCAATCAAACAAACATACAATTTAGTGTATTCGTTATTTAATTTCATTAATAGCAAGATTTTCAAGGTAAGTGCAACACTTGATAAAATAAGCAAATGCAACAGACCGACTTTTCAGAGTAACTGCAACACAGTGTTGCAGTTACTTTAAAAAATCTCCTCACTTTTCCCATTTTGGACAAATTTTGGACAAATCTTGATTTTTCTCCCTCTCCATGCTATACTATCACCCGTTACAAAACCCGAAAAAACCAAGGTCTTACAAGGGTTTCGCCGATTTCCGGCGTAAAATGAATCGTGTGTTCGTGACCTTCCACACGTAAAACAAAACTAAAGGAGAATTGAAAAATGAAAAACAAAAATCTTAGTTTCATGACCCAGGCAGCCATGATCGCTGCGATCTACGTGGTGTTGACTTACATTTTTGCACCATTTTCTTTCGGAGAAGTACAGGTTCGTATCTCTGAGGCACTCACTATTTTACCAATATTTACACCAGCTGCTATTCCGGGACTCTTTGCCGGATGTCTGATCGGTAATATTCTGGGCGGTGCGATCCTTCCGGATATTGTATTTGGCAGTATTGCAACATTGATCGGTGCATTTTTTACATGGAAACTGCGTGAGCAGAAACCAGTTGTCGCAACATTTCCACCAATCATTTCGAATATCATCATCGTTCCGTTCGTACTGCGTTACGGTTATGGTGTAACACTTCCAATTCCGTTTATGATGCTGACAGTCGGAATTGGTGAGGTGATTTCCTGCACCGTTCTTGGTCTGATCGTGTATGGGGCATTGAAGAAATATAAGAGTACGCTTTTCCGTACAGCCTAAAAAAGTGGCGTGTGAAAAAACAAAAGTTTTTTCACACGCCCTTTTTTATTATTCATTCTGTATTCTCTATTATCCAATATACGTATTACCGCTTCCGGACGTCATCTGATCCATCTCTTCATACTTCACGCTGTGTCTTGTACTGTCATTCAGATCTTCATACACAACATTCGTATCGCTGTATCCCACCAGAATGACGGCATTCTGCGAATCCAGCATTGCAATGACCGGACGGCCCTGGTTGATGATGTACAGAATCTCTTCCGTCGTACATCCTGTCAGGTCGTAAGCCTCGCCGTTATTGACATCTTTTAAGATATCAATCGGTTTTTCCTGATTCTTCAGGCGGTCTTTGATTGTATTTAACACATCATCTTTATCGGTGATCGAATACTGCAGATTGCGGTTACCGCGCTCCCATACATAATTCTGGGATGAATCGACTACCACACCATTGTAATCATTTGCTTTCTTGATCGCGTCTCCGGCCTTTGTATATACGCCCTGTATATCACCATGTCCATAGACATAATATTTCTCCGGTGCGTCTTTATCGGAAAATGTGATTGTCTGTGGTCTTTCGAACAGAATCTGTTTTGGCTTGAGCACTTTTGGTTCTTTGTCTGCGATTCCGTCGTTATACGTCAGTCTTACCTGTGTCTGTTTCAGGTCTGTTGCATAAGTTTCCAGTGCGATATTGCTCTTGGTCTTCTGTTCATTATTCGTAATATAATCCGGTGCTGTTGCTGTATAAGTATCTCCATCTTTCGATGCACGTTCCAGCGTGATCATATCTTCATCGAATGATGCACTCAGAATATAAATGCCGTCTGTCTGATATTTTTTGATCACTTTTCCTTTTTGATTCCGGATCTCCAGTTTGTACATTGGAACGGTTGCCTCTCCGGATACGGTATTTCCTATATCCTCTGTCTTGGCAACTCCATATACAAAATCACTTCTGACAAATCCAAGTGGGCGGATACATTCTCCTTTTCCGCAGGTTACTTTCTGCTTCTTTCCTGTCTCTACATTCAGGATTGTCACTTTTGTTGCGGTCTCAAGATCTCCGTTTGCCTGATATGCGATCAGACTTCCGTCTTCCGACACAACATACTGCTGTGCATCCAGTCCTTTGACCAGTGCTTTCTTCTCGGCATCTTCGACGCTATACTGATAAAGGGTGCCGTCTACCATTGTGTACAGCATATCCGTTTTCGCATCGTAATATGACATCTCTCCGAGTTCACTTTCTGCCTGTGCATATGATTTATTTGTGGAAATAAATACTTTCTCTTCCACTGAATTCTTCTCTATATCATAATAATAGACAGCTACTCCCACTTCTCCTTCGTGCTCGCCGCGGTCCATATAACCGGACACCAGGAAGGTTGTATTGCCTTTGGCATCTACCTTAAGAAGCTTGATCTTATGATCTGACACCATATTTCTCACATCTGTATTTTCCGCATCTGCGAAACCAAATACCAGTGAAATCTCGTCTGAATCTTTGTTATAATTCCAGAGTTCATTTGCCTCTACAAATGATACGATCGTGCCATCTTTATTCACCTTATAAGACAGATTTGCAGGCGCGATGCCGAGGATGATTCCTTTCTCATTCAGAACCTTCTGTGTCGCGTCGAAGATCTGTTCCATTGTCCGATCGTAATCCAGAAGATAGGTTTTCTTGGCATCTGCAATATATCTTACGCGGAAAAACTCTTTGACCGCATAGCGGTCTGCCTCATTCTCTTCTCCTTTGCAGCTTACCCGGTATTGCAGCTGTACCGACATACAGGTACTGTTCAGTTCCTTGATGCTCCAGCGTTCTCCCTGTTCTACCTGTGGTTTCAGACTGCCCCATGTGACCTGTTCATAATTCGAATTAATCGTCACGTGCTGAAGTGTGGTGTTGTCCGCATCATCAGTCGGTTCAAGCGCTGCTCCGACGCCTGCATTTTCCACCTTGCCAAGTGCATTTTCATGATAATCGCTGATGTAATTCAGGCATTCTGTAACATGTGCATCTTCATCACTGACGATACGGGTATAGAAATATACCGGATCCGCACCATTTCTGTTCAGGCGGACTTCCAGGATCCGCTCTTCATCCAGTACTTTTTTCCCGCTCAGATCCAGGGTAAATCCTTTTCCCACCTTTTTAATCTTCTTATGTTCCAGCTGGCTTGTACCGTCCATCGTATAGACTTTGTAGCTGGCTCCCGTGAATTTATTCCCATATGCTTCTACGTTTACATCCAGGCTCTGGTTCGCTACCGGTGTGATCGTGTTGTGCATAGAGGATATATCCATGCGTTTTGCATAACCTGTCAGTGTATTGATCTTATATTCTCCATAAGAAAATGATATCTGTGGAAATGTTGCGGCTCCCATATCGGCCGTCATATTGTCATTCCCCTTATTTGTCACGTAGCTGAATATAATGACAGCCACGATAAATACTGCAGTCAGGATTCCTGCATTCTTTAACCTTTTTTTTAAAGTCAATGTCATTTATACTCCCTCTTTATCCTCTTTCTCCGGATGATCTTTCTCTGAATTTGCGGACTCCGTGGCGAACCCGTCCAACAGACGTCCCAGTGTCGGTGATACCCGGAGTGCTGCTTCACATCTCTTGATGGAAGCCTCTATATTATTGTCTTCTTTGGCATGCCGCTTCTTTACTGCACGTATCAGGATATTCTTTGGTGTATGCTCCATATCTATAAATTCCAGTATCTGCGTTTCATACCCCTCACGCTCCAGATACTGTGCTCTTAAGCCATCTGTGATAAGTGCTGCCATACGTTCTTTCAGAAGCCCATATTTTAATATTGGTTCTAATATCTCATTTTTTATCTGACGGTTCAGTTCATGCTGGCAGCATGGTACCGATAAGATCACTTTCGCATCCCATCCCACGGCTTTTGCCAACGCATAATCGGTTGCGGTATCGCAGGCATGCAGAGTTACCACCATATCTACCTTATTGACACCGGTATAATCCGCAATGTCACCCTCCAGAAATCTCAGCTTTTCATAGCCATATTTTTCACTTAATTCATTACAATGACGAATCACATCTTTCTTCAGATCCAGTCCTATGATTCTTATGTCATATTCTTTCAATTCATGCAGATAATAATACATGGCAAATGTGAGATAAGATTTACCACAGCCAAAATCCAGGATTGTAAGTTCTCTTCCCTTATCAAGCTCCGGCAATATATCCTCGATAAATTCCAGGAACCGGTTGATCTGCCGGAATTTGTCGAATTTCGCATGCACGATCTTTCCATCCTGTGTCATAACACCAAGATCCTGAAGAAATGGTACCGGGACTCCCTCTTCCAGTACATACTTCTTCTTGCGGTCGTGGCTCATATTAATCTGCTTCTTTTCGCCTTTTTTCATCTTGCTTTTTATTGTTACTTTTCCCTTTTTGCTTACAAGAATTGTATAAGCTGCTCTTTGTGTCTCCATCTGCATCTGGCGCATATTTTCCATATACTTAAGAAGTATTTCACAAGCTTTTTTCTCCTCCACATTCTCGTGAAACGCCTGATTATTCCGGAATGACTCGAGCTGAAAATAAAGGACATCTTTTTTCAGGATCGGTCTTACTTTCACTTTTTGTACACCGTCTTTATTCTTCGGGTTACTCAGCGTTGCTGATATAAATTCTATATTTAAATTTTCCTGTAATAATTTGCTTAATTCATTCATAATATTATATTCTACTGTTTTTTAGACAGGAGCGCAAGTAGCGTAAATGGCAATTTTATTAATGGTTCCGTAGGATTTGCGAAAAAGGGACAACGGTAAATACAGTTTGAGCCGGAGGATTTTAAAAAATCCTCCGGCCCAGACTATGAAATCGGAAATTTTATCGTTACTTTAAACAAATCTCCATCCAGATACAATTCAAATGTCCCGCCCTGCATTTCTGTCAGCGACTGTGCGATAGACAGTCCAAGTCCGCTGCCTTCCGTACTTCTTGATACATCTCCGCGTATGAAACGTTCCGTCAGTTCGTCAGCTGAGATATTTAGCGGCTGCTCGGATACATTCTTAAGGCTGAAATATGCCATACCATCTTTCTTTTCAAGATCAGCATAGACTCTTGTTCCTTGCATTGCGTATTTTGCCGCATTGTTGTATATATTAGACAGCACTCTCCACAACCGTCTTCCGTCTGCGCGGATTACAACCTCCTCATTCGGAAGGTTCATCACTTCCTCCAGATCACGCGCCTTGAATTTTTCTTCAAACTCTCCGCTCGTCTGCTGGATCATTTCTACCAGATTCAGATTCATGAACTCCAGTGTGATATTGCCGGAGCTTACTTTTGAAGCTTCCACCACATCTTCCGTCAGTGTCTTAAGCCGCTGTGATTTCTGTTCCAGCACTTCAATGTAGCGTTGGATCTTCGGATCCTTAAGGTCCTCCTGCTTTAACAATTCCACATAATTAATGATAGATGTAAGCGGCGTCTTAATATCATGCGATACATTCGTGATAAGATCTGTCTTCAGGCGTTCACTTTTCATGCTCTTTGCGAGCGCCGCTTCCAGACCTTCGCCGATGGAATTCACCTTTTCTGCAATTTCTTTATGCTCTGCCAGCAATCCATTTACCGGGATCTGATAATCCACTTCCCCGCCGGCGATCTTCTCGATCCCGGTCTTGATCTTTCCGGTTCCTTTCGCTTTCTGTACCATCCAGATAAATGCTGCAACATCTATGATCAACAGAATGACCGCCCATAACCGGTTGCTGATCCAGATACTACTTCCCGCTGATCCAAATACGTACGTAAGCCAGTGGATCATGAAGAAGATTGCAAATCCCATAATAGATTTCCACAGATGACGGATATTCTGGAACATTTCTTCTACGAAGATCAAAAGCCATCTGAGCACACTGTTCTTCCATACCGTTCCCGCCTTGATTCTTCTCACCAGACTCAAATATCCGAAAAGAAACATTGCGCAGGTATACAATGCCTCCACACTTCCAACCACTATTCCCGGCAGATACGACTCCACATTCTCCATATAGATCGTCTCTCCACTTGCATTCTGCCATGTAAATGCCCCGGCCTTTACTCCTACCAGCGCAACCACCGCCCAGAGTAACAGCACACTTGCAGCTGCCAGTTCTGTCTTAATGTGATCAAATTTCATAAGATACACTTCTTCGTCTTCTTTAACTTTTCCGGCTCCGATCGTAAGAAATACAAGAATGACAAGATATGCCGCTACAGCCGCCATTCCCAGTATTCCGGCCACTTTGGCTCCGGCCCCGTACCTTGTAAAGATCTCATTCTGTTCATAAAAATTATCTTTTACAGGATAATCCGTATCTACAACAGAGACATATATATAATCTGACGCATCGACATAACCGGCCACTGTCTCCTGCCACTTCTGTGCCATCGAATCCCCTTTACCGGCTTTTTCAATATTGCTTTCATAATCTGCAAGCTTTGGTCTTACGATTACATATTTTCCTGATTTTTTCATTTTTTTCAGGTTCTCTTTGTAATTGTCAAAGTTCTGATATTTTTTCTTATTCGTAATGACCGTCTTGTTGTCCAGATTAACATACAGATACGTTATGTTCGTATTGCCTTCCTGATACTGATTCTGAGCTACCGCATAATTATCAACGTCAGCATAGATCGTTTCGGCTGAATTATTTATCATTCTGTACGCTTCATTCAGCTTACCATTCCATTCTTTTGAATTGTTCACAAGCTGAAGTACCGTCTCTCCATTTACCGTCTTATAATCCCCGACAACTCTTTCACCATCATAATTCCAGCAATTGATATAGGCAATCTTTCCATCAATATCCTGAAGTCCCCGGAATCTGGATTCCCCACTGTTGCTCTCCTGATACTCTCCCTGCTTTAGTTCTGTCAGAATATTATCCGCAGAACTGTCTCCGGTAATTACAAATGACAGCTCTCCGTAATCGATCATCTGTTTAAAATCTTTGTAATGGAAATAATGATAAGTTCCGTCTGAACGTTTACATACGATAATACCGTCCTGTTTATCTAATTTGCTCCTGGCCGCATCATAATCCGTCATCGATTCCGAGATTAATTTTCCCCAGGAATACAGATCTCCCAGACGGAACGACAGGCCTGTTTCATCTTTTCCTGTTATCTCACCGGTATCTTCGTATTTTGCCACATCTACGATCTTATCCGGATCATATTTGCCATCTGTATCATATAAGGTCTGATACCGGATCTCATCCAGTATATTATAATTTGCATTCGTCACGGAATCGGCAAATGCATTGCTTTCTTCATAACTCTTCGCCGCATCCGCAGTGAACAGTTCCTGTGTCAGTATCGGATAACGTATTACCCACAGTAAACATAATACTCCGATAACGGCCAGTACGTGTGCCCCCACTATCAAAAACAATTTTGCTTTGGGCATTCGGTACCATTTCTTCATATATACCCCTTCCTAAAGCTTTTCTATCTTATATCCGACACCCCAGACCACCTTCAGATACCTTGGTTCCTTTGGATTAATCTCGATCTTCTCTCTGATATGACGGATATGTACAGCTACCGTATTATCTACTCCGATAGCATCTTCATTCCAGATACTTTCGTATATCTGGTCAATAGAAAATACTTTCCCCTGATTTTTTACCAGTAGCAATAAAATGTTGTATTCGATCGGTGTCAGTTTCACCGACTCTCCGTCAACCGTAATTTCTTTCTGATCGTCATCAATCATAAGTCCTCCCACGGTATAAACTGCCTGATTCTCTTTTTCCACTGTACTTCCAAGCTGTGTATATCTGCGAAGCTGTGATTTTACCCTTGCAGTCAGTTCCAGTGGATTAAATGGCTTGGTCATATAATCATCGGCTCCTACATTCAGTCCGAGGATCTTATCGGCATCCTCTGATTTTGCAGACAGAATAATGATCGGCATATTCTGTTTTTCCCGGATTTTTAACGTTGCGCGGATTCCATCCAATCTTGGCATCATCACATCAATGATCAGAAGATCCACTTTATGCTTATCCAAAAGCTTCAATGCTTCCTCACCGTCGTAAGCTTTTAATACTTTATATCCTTCCTGCGACAAATAGATTTCTATCGCCTCTACGATTTCTTTATCATCATCACATACCAGTATGTTGTACATAATTCATCACCTCCCTTATAATATACAAGAATACCAGCCAATTTTTAAGTACTGCTTCTGTAATTTCTTAAGATATTATGAAATTATTCCTTTCCGCCCACTTTATCAGAGATATGCAGAGTGTTAATATTTCGTCAAAAAATAATAAACTATATTTTTCTTAAGCAGATTTTTTATATAATAGATATGGATATCTTTTTAATATTTTTTCATACTGCAAACATTTCTTTTTTAACTGTTACATTTTAAATATTAAAAATTAACTTAGAAAGAAGATGAAAGTATTATGCATGAACCAGAAATAGAATATCTTATCCGGTCTCTTGGCATTGGCGCTACTTATCGGGGATATGCATATTTAATTTATGGGACACGCCTTTGTCTGTCTGATGAAAATTACCTCCTTTTCGTCAGTAAGTATCTTTATCCAGACATTGCACGTCATTATAATACTACCAGCTATAGCGTTGAACGGAATATCCGCACCGTTATAAAGGTCTGTTGGGAGCATGGCAATAAATCCCTCCTCGAAAAGATTGCTTTGCGTCCACTGCATCTTAAGCCGACATCCAGTGAATTTTTTGATATAATAACTGCTCATTTACGAAAAACTGCCATTTCTGCCTCTGATTTTGTTCCTGTTTAGATTCTGTTTTTATATGCTTCATTTTTACTTAAGATTTTTTCGAATTCTTTTATGCTTTTAACATATTTTAGACATATTTTCCATTTATACTAAATGTCAGATAGTTGATGAACAACAACTATCACCCCCCTCATAAAGTAACACACCGAAATCACTCTTCGGTGTACACTTTACTCTCATTCCTTTAGTAATTATAACAACAACAAAAAACTCTCCGTTCCGGAGAGTTTTTTGTTGCGCTTTTTTAATAAAACAGATCACAAGCCACACTGTTTACATATTTTTATTAAAATACAACGACAAGCAGCATCTTAAACTGCTCTTTTCCGTGCACTGCATGCGGATGCTTTGCCGGCATAATAATTGATTCCCCTTCATGTAACTCATATTTTTCGCCATCGATCGTAATCTCACCTACTCCGTCAAGACAGGTTACAAATGCATCCCCGCCTGATTCATGTGTACTGATCTCTTCTCCTTTGTCAAAAGAGAATAATGTAACACTTAATGCATCGTTCTGCGCCAGTGTTTTGCTGACTACCTGTCCTTCCTGGTAAGCTACCTGATCTTTTAATACTAATACTTCTGCTTTACTGATATTTTTGATCATACTCATATCTATTAGTCCTTTCTTTTATCCTATTTGTTATTGTATTCCTCAATAACATTTTTCCCTTGTCTCTTACTATAATACTTTTTTCGTTCTAAAATGTGGTTTTAACAACAAATATCACATTTTTATAAAATGAACATACTTTGTACACATTTTTTGATTATAATAGAAAAAGATAGTTGGATAACAACTATCGCCCCCCTCATAAAGTAAAGGCCACCAGAAGGTCACTTCTGGCGGTCCATTTTACCGGTAATTTCTGCGGATGCTTTTATGGCTCCGCTTTTTTTAATTGTTCATACCAGGCAGTCGTCTGGTCTTTATCCTTATTATTCATGAATACCGTATATTTCTTTGTCTTAATCTGTATGACTTCTGATTGTTCCAGCCACACATACATCCGGCATTTTCCCGATTCTGCTCCGTCAAATTTTCCAAGCAACTGTTTTTCATCAGCCGAACCATTGGTTTTACTAAAATGTTCCTTCGGAAGCCCATTTTTTAATAATTTTACGGATTTTATATCCTCTTTTTCTCCGTATTGGTGTAACCGGATGTGATCTTAAAACTGCTGCCATCTGCCGGACGGTTGGAAGAAGTTCGCCTTCTTCAAATTCTCCTTTTCCAATACCCTTTACGATCTGGTTGCGGAGCTGGAGGTAAATTGGAATTTCAGATTTCATATCTTGCATACTTTGGTATAAAAAATCCGCACAGACACTGAAAATCTTAACATTTCCTCAATTTGTGCGGATTTTTCTTCCACATTTTATTCATTTAACAGTTTTATCTGCGATTTTTTTCCTCGATCCACGCCAGGATATCCTGATACACATTCTGACGGTCTACTTCATTCAATATCTCATGACGGTCGCCCTTATACAGATGGATCGACACATCTTTTATCCCGGCATCTTTATATTTCTCATAGACTCTGATCACATTCTTTCCGAAAGCCCCTACCGGGTCATCGGATCCTGCCGTAAAGAGCACCGGAAGCGTCTTCGGAATCCGTTTCATACTTCCTTTCCGTACCAGAACCTTCATACCGGCAAACATCTGATAATAGGCTCCCAGTGTAAATGTATAGGAACACAGCGGATCCCGCACATATTCATCCCTTTTCTTCTTGTCGGATGTGATCCATTCCTTCGATGTCTCACCAGGTTCAAATTTCTTATTGAAACCTCCAAAGCTCAGATTATCCACAAATGTACTTCTGTATTTCCATCCTTTGAACGCTGCGATGATCCTGCAGATCATCCTTCCCGCACAAAGCGTCAGCATTCCCTGATGACCGGTTCCCATAATGACAACTCCCGCAAGGCCTTCCGCATACATCGTCAGATACTGTCTCAACAGGAATGACCCCATACTGTGCCCCAGCATAAAATACGGCACATCCGGATATTTTTTCCGTGTCATCTCCTGCAGCTGATAAATATCTCCGATCACATACTGATTACCTTTCCGTTCATCAAAATATCCCAGATCAGCTTCTGTCTGTATGGATTTCCCATGTCCCAGATGATCATGTCCGACTACATAATATCCGTGCTCCGACATAAATTCGGCAAATTCATCATAACGGTCAATATACTCCACCATTCCATGACATATCTGTAAGACACCTTTTATATCTCTATCCGGAAGCCATTCGATCGCATGGATCTTTGTCACGGAATCTCTGGATGTATAATAAAATTCATGCTTCATCATCTATCATCCATTCTGACATACTCTTTGTATTCGGCCAACGGTTTGTACGCCGGACGAATGATCTTATCTACATTCTTAAGCTCTTCCAGACGGTGTGCACTCCATCCGACGATACGCGCTGCCGCAAAGATCGGTGTATAAAGTGACGGTGGAAGATCCAACATACTATATACAAGTCCGCTGTAGAAATCGACATTCGCATTTACACCTTTGTATATCTTACGCTTTTCTGCGATGACCTCCGGTGCCATGTGCTCTACCTTTTCATACAGTGCATATTCCTTCTCACAGCCCTTTTCTCTTGCAAGCTGCTTAACGAACTTCTTAAAAATATCGGCTCTCGGGTCAGATACAGAATAGATTGCATGCCCCATTCCGTAGATCAGTCCTTTCCGGTCAAATGCCTTCTTATCCAATAAATCGGTCAGATACCGGCGTACCTCATCATCATCTTCCCAGTCACTGACTTTTTCCATCATATCGTCAAACATCTGGGTTACTTTGACATTTGCTCCCCCGTGCTTTGGTCCTTTTAAGGATGCCATAGCAGCCACGATCGTCGAATACGTATCCGTTCCGGATGATGTTACCACATGCGTTGTAAATGTAGAATTGTTACCGCCGCCGTGATCCATATGAAGGACAAGTGCCATATCCAGGATCTTTGCCTCTAATTTCGTATATTTCTTATTCTCACGCAGCATCATCAGTATATTCTCTGCTGTTGATAATTCCGGTGACGGTGCATAGATGAAGAGATCTTCTCCCATACGGTAATTATATGCATGATAACCATAGACCATCAGCATCGGGAACTGACTGATCAGATTCAGGCACTGACGCAGTACATTTGGAATCGACGTATCGTCTGCATGAGGATCATACGTGTACAGGCTTAAGATCGATCTCGACAGGCTGTTCATCATGTCACGGCTTGGCGCTTTCATGATCACATCACGGACAAATGTCGGCGGCAATGTCCGTCTTTCCACCAGTGTCTCATGAAATGTCTGCAGCTGCGTCTTATCCGGAAGTTCACCGAATAACAGCAGATAGGCGATTTCCTCAAATCCATAGTGCTTATCTTTCAGAAACCCCTGCACCAGATCTTTGATATTGTAGCCGCGATAGTAAAGATTTCCTGCACATGGCACTTCCTCTCCGTTCACGATCTTCTTCGCACATACATCGGAAATGTTCGTAAGTCCCGCAAGGACACCTTTTCCGTTCAGGTCACGGAGTCCCCGTTTGACTTCGTACTTCGTATACAGCTCTTTGTCTATCGCATTATTCTTCTCGCAAAGTTCTGCAAAATGGCTGATTTCCGGTGTTACCTCAAATAGTGTCTGCCCTTCTTTTCTGTCCATCGTCATCATCCTTTCTTATATGGAGATAATAAATCACTCAATCTTGCGAATTCTTCCAGTGTCAGTGTCTCACCTCTCACACTTGCACCCTTTCCAAGTGCATCAATCGCTGCTTCCACTTCTTCTTTTGTAAAATCTAATGTCGCCGCATTCTTCAGACCGTTCGCCAGTGTCTTCCTTCTCTGGTTGAAAGATGCACGGATGATGTTGAACATCAGCTTCTCATCCTGCACCTGTACCGGTTTCTCCTGATGACAGGTCAAGCGTATAACCGCTGATCCTACCTTCGGTCTCGGCATGAAACAATTCGGCGGAACATTTGCCACAATATACGGGTCGGCATAATACTGTACTGCTAATGACAGTGCGCCATAGTCCTTATTACCCGGTCCGGTCTGCATACGGTCCGCAACTTCTTTCTGCACCATGACAGTGATACTCTCTACCGGAACCTCATTTTCAAAAAGTCCCATGATGATCGGCGTCGTAATATAATATGGCAGGTTCGCCACCACTTTGACCGGCTTTCCGTTGTTCTCTTCGTCTGCAAGCTTCTTAAGATCCAGCTTCAATACATCTTCATTGATGACACGTACATTGTCATATCCGCTTAATGTATCCTCCAGGATCGGGATCAGGTTCTTATCGATCTCCACTGCAATCACTTTGCCCGCCGCCTGCGCCAGATACTGCGTCATCGTACCGATTCCCGGTCCGATCTCCAGTACCATATCATCCTTCGTGATATTTGCCGACTGTATGATCTTATCTAATACATGCGTATCGATCAGGAAATTCTGACCGAACTTTTTCTGAAATGAAAAATTATATTTCTGCAGAACTTCTATCGTGTTCTGCGGATTACCTAACGTTGGTTCTTTCATGATTCCTCCCACGTATGAACTTATTTCCTAACTTTCCACTACAATTCAGGTCTTTTCAGACATACTCTGGTGTGTAAACTGTAGCGATTATTCCTCATTATACAATAATTTTACGGAGATTAATAGCAATAAAAAATGAAATATGTATAAATATATAAATGGAAACACACACAATTTTAGTTTCCATACCAAAGGAACTCATATCCACTTAATCTTATATCTTTCAATTCTGTCTTTTCACCCGTCAACAGATTACGGTACATCCCTTTTTCCTGCATCCATGCTGTCTTCTCCTGATTGCTGAAGTTGAATATTCCAAAGAATCTTCTCCCTTTATATTCCCGCAATACACACAGGATACTGTCGTCATGTACATCATATGTATACACATCTGCATCTTTATCAAATGTTATCTCCTGTCTGCGAATCTTTTCCAACCGGTCAAGTGTCTGAAATATGTTTCCCTGAACCGTTGTGACATCTTCCTTATCCTCAGCGAGTTCCCACGGTAACTTTCCCCGGTGGATATATCTTGAATCAGCACATTTTTCCGGATCGTTCTTATAACTATAATCGTTCACCTGTCCCAGTTCGTCACCACTATATAACATTGGGATCCCTGACTGGGTCAACATATATGCATGCAGCATGATATCTTCTCTAACTGCTGCGTTCATTGCTTCTTCATCGTGTTCAAATCCGGCTTTTTCCCGTGAAATAATCATTCAGATAACGTTTATGCGGAATTTCTTTTATTCCCCATGGCCTCATCGTCTCATAATCCAGTCCCCATCCGATATCGTCATGGCAGCGCAGATAATTTAAGAATACATATTGCTTTGGCAGCTGGTTCACAATATCCATCTGTTTTTTCAGCAGCCGGATATCACCTGTTGCTATACTGTTCCAGGTCGTTGCCATAGTCGTCACATTATAAAACATATGACATTCCGGCTTTTCAACCGTTCCAAAATACGGCACAACTTTTTCGGGTTCCATTACAACCTCTCCCAGAAGCAAAACACCCGGGCATACAATTTCTGCTATCATGCGCATCATACGGACAATTGTATACACCTGTTTCAGATTTCTACATGTAGTTCCAAGTTCTTTCCAGATATACGGCACCGCATCGATTCGTACAATATCTATCCCCTGATTTGTCAGATACAGAAAGTTATATATCATCTCATTAAATACTCTCGGATTACGATAATTCAGATCCCACTGATACGGATAAAATGTTGTCATCACCTAATGACCGGTTTCCGGAAGATACTGTCATTTTTCTTTTCTCTTTTTTCCATTTTCTTTTGTTCCTTCCTCTAAAGAATCTTCCTATGCATTATTTTCCTGTAAAAAATGCAGAAGAAACTGCTTGTCAGCAACTTCTCCTGCATTTACAGGTTCTTGTATTCTATTCTTCTCCCACCAGATGCATCTGGTACGCCTTGAATTCTCCCATCTCTACAGGCATCGGGATTCCTGCTTCCATAAGTGCTGCGCCATTATAAGTCTTTCCTGTTTCCGTATCACGATAAACCGCACTGCATTTCAATCCCTGAAGGTTTACATAATTCACAGTCATATTTCCATGAATCTCCTGCATCACTACATTCAGCAGTACTTCTTTCTGATCTTCTGATACGAATGCCCATGCTGCATATTCTTCCTTCGACGGATCAGACAAACGGTAATAAAGTCCCGTCTGGATCAGCGGTGCGAACTTCCGGTATTCTTCTACCTGTGACCGGATCTCTTCTTTTTCTTCTTCAGAAAGTTTTCCGAGATTCAGTTCATATCCAAATGTTCCAGCCATTGCCACTACTCCTCTGGTATGCAGAGATGTAATTCTTCCTGTCTGATGATTCGGTACTGCCGATACATGTGAACCTACAGCGGATATCGGATAGCCAAACGATGTACCATACTGGATCTGTAATCTGTCCAATGCATCTGTATTATCACTGCACCAGATCTGTGGCGTATAATACATCATTCCGGCGTCAAATCTTCCGCCGCCGCCACTGCATCCTTCGATCAGCAGATCTGGATATCTGGTTACGATTCTTTCCAGGAAGTCATACAGACCAATAACATAATCATACATAACCCTGCCCTGATCTTTCGTTCCCCTCGAAAATACATCCATCAGACTACGGTTCATATCCCATTTCACATACTCAATATTTCCCTGGTCCAATACTTTGCAGATCTGATCAAATATATGGTCTACAACTTCCTTTCTGGAGAAATCCAACACCAGTTGGTTTCTTGCATGAACCGGATTTCTTCCCGGGATTGTAAGTGCCCAATCCGGATGTTCTCTGTACAGATCACTGTCTTCTGAGATCATCTCCGGCTCTATCCAGATTCCGAATTTTACCCCAAGATCATTGATCTTCTGTATCAGACTTCCCAGTGTTCCGCCAAGCTTCTTCTCATTAACAAACCAGTCACCAAGACCGCTGTTATCATCATCACGTTTTCCAAACCATCCGTCATCCAGCACCAGCATATCAATGCCTACATTCTTTGCTTCTTTTGCCAATTCATATAAGGTATCGCCGTCAAAATCAAAGTACGCTGCTTCCCAGCTGTTCACCAGGATCGGACGGATACTTTCTTTATACTTTCCTCTGCAGATATGCTGTCTGATACAGCGGTGCAGATTCTGCGAAAGCTGGTTCATTCCACTTCCCGAGAATGACAGGAGCACTTCCGGTGTATAAAACACCGATCCTGTTTCAAGCGGATAAGAAAACATCTCATCCTGCAGGCCAAGAAGTGCACGTGTCTGACCGAACTGGTCTTTCAATGCCTCTCCCTTAAAATTCCCACTATACACAAATGACATTGCATAGCAGTTTCCGCAGCTGTCTGTTGTATGTTCATCTGCAAGGATCATCATCGGATTATACTGATGGCTTGAAGTTCCTCTTACACTTCCGATCACATGGCTTCCATGCGTAACTGGTTCTCTCTGCATCCTTCTTTCCATCGCATGTCTTCCGTAAAATGTCAGAAGATCATATTTACCATAAAGAAAATCAAGACACGCAGACTGTGCTTTCTGGATAAAAATCTTTCCATCGCCATGATAAGCAATCTTTGCACTTCTGGTGATCACATCATAGTCCGGAAGTACACCATACAGAAGTGTTACTTCTACTCCTGTAACCACATCTTCCATTGTAATCTCAAGTGTCTGACTTTCTGTCTCTTCCGCATAGACTGCCGGAAGTCCCGGAATCTTATATTTTCCATTAGAAATCTGATGTGAACGGTATCGAAGATCACACGCTGTACTTCCGTCTGCATTTTCAATTATCAGAGCCACACTTCTGTAATCCCCGGTTCCGTAACACGGATACTCCTGAGGAAGTGCATCCATCGAATAGGTTCTGTCACTTCCGGCATCATACGGATTGCCTGAAAATCCTCTGTCATAATATGTCAGAAGATAATCCATACAGCTTCCATCTGTCTTCTTTCCATAATACAGATGAAGAAGGAATCCAAAACGGTCTACCTGCATCTGATATGTTGTATTTTTTGTCTGTATTGTAAATGTCCTGTCTGCTTCACAGTAAACAATTCCCATTTCTTTGTCTCCTTTTTATGTCTCAAGTTCTATTTGCATTCCGATTATTTTACGGCTCCATTCACCACGCCATTCAGAATATGTTTCTGACAGATCAGATAAAAGATCAGGATTGGCAGAAGTGCCAGCAGGTACGAAGCAAATGCCAGATTGTAGTTCGTTCCAAACTGTGTCTGGAAATTAAGCTGTGCAAGCGGCAATGTATTCTTTCCGGTTCCTGACATGATAACCAACGGTGTCATTACATCATTCCATGTTCCGAGTGCTGTCAGAACCGCTACTGTCGCATGCATTGGTTTCATAATTGGAAAGATAATTTTCCAATAAGTTGTCCATGTACTTGCTCCGTCCACACATGCTGCTTCTTCCAGTGCCATCGGAATATTCGTCAGATATCCGGAATACAAAAGCACATTCATCGGCATATAAAAGACCAGATATAAGATAATAACTCCGGCTCTGTTCGCAAGTCCCATCTGCGCCGTCTGTTTTACCACCGGCATCATCAGGATTGCAAATGGTACGAACATACCGCTGACAACGTAAAAATAAATGAATTTATAAAATTTGCTATGTGCCTTATTTCGTGCAATTGCATATCCAAGCAGTGAGTGGATCAGAATGGCAAACACTACCGTCACGATCGTGATCAGCAGGCTGTTTCCCAGTGAATTCCAGAAATCCGTTACTTTCATTGCCTCTGCAAAATTACTCAAGCTGAAATGCTTTGGAAGCGATAATATTCCCGCAATATCATTTGTCATCTCCGAAGGCTTCTTCAGTGCAATGACAACGGTCATATATAACGGAAATATGACAGTGATCACCCCTGCGATCAAAAGAATCGTTACAGGCCAGTTTATTCTTTCTTTCCCAACTTTTTTCATTACAACTGTTCCTCCTTCTTACCGGTGATGGTCATCTGTGCTACCGAGATCACTACGATCACAATAAAGAAAATGACTGCATTCGCACTCTGGAATCCGAACTGACCGCCGCTCATTCCGTTATTATAGATCAGGTATGAAATAGATTCTGTACTCTGGGCAGGACCACCTTTGGTCAATGCCATGATCTGGTCGAATACCATCAGGAAGTTTTTTACACTCAGAACCATATTAATAGAGAAAAATGGAATGATAAGTGGAAATGTCAGGTTCTTGAATTTCTTCCATCCTGTGGCACCGTCAATGGCTCCTGCTTCATACACATCCTCCGGAACCGTCTGAAGTCCCGAAATATAAATGATTGTATTCATTGCGATCGACTGCCATGCACACACGATCACGATTGCAATCCATGCAAGCTTTGTATTCGAAAGCATACTGGAGCTAAATGTCTTACTTCCGATCATTTTTCCAAACGCCGGAAGAATATAAGTAAAGAAGTAGTTGAAAATATATCCTACCACCAGTGCTCCCAGTACATTCGGGATAAAATATGCACCCCTTAGTGCACTTTTGAACTTAATCTTACTGTTCAATCCGAGTGCCATCAAAAGACTCAGTACATTTGTCAGGATTGTCGCCGCAATTGCCAGTTTAAATGTAAAGATATAGGAGCCTCCGACTCTGGAATCCGTAAACAGATCCTTATAATTCCGAAGTCCTACCCAGTCATAACTTCCATAACCTTTAAAGTTGGTAAAACTATAGATCACTCCTTTGATCAGCGGCAGCGTATTGAAGCAGAAAAATAATGCAACAATCGGAATCGTGATCAGAAGAAATGTCCGCTTTCTATCATTTAATTTATTCTTTTTCATCGTACTAACTCCTTGAATTTCCGTATTACCAGTAACTTTTTTCTCTTAGTTATTATGAGATTTCTCGTAATCCTCAACTTTACGGATAATATCACGATTGTATCTTACCCAGTCTGTATCGAATTTTTTAAGAAATGCTTTTGGATTTTTTTTCATCAGAAATGTCTGGATCTGTGCGTCTACCGCCATTTCCGATGGATAATAATGATCCTGGAAATCAGACATCTTTCCTTCTTTTATGTATTTTTTCATTCCATCAAGTGTTGATGCCAGTTCAAAATCTCCTTCTTTACAAGGGACTGCTTTCTGATCGTCCAGATACGCCTGTACGTTTTCATCGTTCAATAGAAAATCTAACACTTCATATGCTGCCTCTTTGTTCTTGCAGTCTTTCATGACGCAGAACTGAAGATCTATTCCTGAGTTCAACTGATTTCCTTCCGTGTTATTACTTGCCGGCATTACAAATGAATCAATCTCCATATCCGGATTCACCGTCTGGATCTGTGGAATTGCGTAACTTCCGATTGTATACATTGCAGATTCACCTTTTGCAAATGCTGTACATGCTCCGTTGTAATCATATGCAAACGGGTCATCCGGTCCATACGGAAGTAGTTCCAGCATACGTTCCGCTACTTCTTTATATTCTTTCGAAAATGTTGTCTTTCCACGATTCACCTGTGCACATACATCTGCCGGTGCAAGGTCTACCGCGATCGCATTCCATGGTGCAAGGCAGGTCCATGTATCTTTAAATCCAAAATAAAATGGCTGGATTCCTTCATCCTGCATTTCCTGACACAGGCTTATGAGTTCATTCCATGTTGTCGGAATCTTCCATCCATGTTCTTCGAACATTGCTTTGTTGTAAAGAATTCCTGCTGCATTTGCCGCATACGGGACTGCATAAGTTCCCTTTTCCGGAACAAACTCCAGGTTTTTATCAATTTCTTTGTATGCTTCTTTGATATCATCCAGTCCCTTGTAGTCTGAGATATCCATCAACATGTCCGAATCAATAAAGTTCGAATAACTTACCTCTCCTCCGATTCCGATGATATCCGGGTTATCCTCGCGAATAAATCTTGTCTTCAAAACAGTCATTGCATCATTCGGAGATTCAATCGTAAGATGAATATCATCATGTGTGCGGTTGAATTCTTCTTCTATTTTCTCAAAAGTTTTTACTGCTTCCGGCTTATACTGCACAAGTTCTATTTCTGTCTTGCCTGTCTCTTTTTTCTGTCCGCATCCCTGCAGCATCATAGCCCCAGCCATCGTAAGAACCAGTCCGGCACTTACCAGTTTCCTGTACTTCCTATGCATGTTCCAAAACTCCTTTTTACTCCGTTCCTTCCTGATTTTGAACCTTTCCCGGGATATTTATCTGTTTTCATCGTCAGGTTTTTGCTTTTCATCTATTACAAATGAATTGTAACATATCATAATGCGTCTATAAATATCTTGATTTTATATGTTTTATAGTAAAATGCAACTTTTCCAGTTATATATTGAAGTCATCTAGCATTTTGGTATATACTGATGAAAAAGGAGGTGTCGTATGAGTGACATTTTATTTTCTGTTTTTCCAAATGAGAATTTTGTAGATATCGGTTTGTATCAGTACGGCTGGGAACAGTGTGAACCTTCACATTCTTTCGGACCTGCTGCCAGAAATCATTATGTCTTTCATTATGTAATATCCGGCACCGGTACCTTAATGGCCAATGATTCTTCTGGTAACACGATAAAATATCAAGTAAAAAGCGGACAGGGTTTTATGTTATTTCCTAATCAGATCAATACTTATATTGCAGATCAGGATCTGCCATGGGAATATACCTGGGTTGAATTTGACGGACTCCGCGCTAAAGAGATTGTTTCTACCGCCGGACTCAGTCCCGATCATCCGGTCTATCACGCCGGTTCAAAAGACCTTCGCAATGAAATGATGAACGAAATGCTATATATTGCCCGGCATCCGGGTTCTTCTTCCGAGTCGCCATTTCATATGATCGGCCATTTATATCTGTTTTTAGATTATTTCATGCGTTCCGCTGCTACCGTGCGCATGAATCAGAGTGGAAAGATCAGGGATTTTTACATAAAAGAAGCTTTATCTTATATTGAACAGAATTTCCAGAACAATATTACGATTGAAGATATTGCAGCCTTTTGCGGTCTGAACCGGAGTTATTTTGGGAAAATATTTCACGATACCATCGGAAAATCGCCACAGGAATTTCTGATTAGTTACCGTATGACAAAAGCTGCCGAACTTTTGAAGTTAACATCTCTGTCTATTGCTGATATCGGGAATGCTGTAGGATATCCAAATCAGTTACATTTTTCCAGAGCATTTAAGAATGTCTATGGGACTTCGCCAAGAAGCTGGCGGAATACTAATAAGTTGGAACCCGATTAATCTCTTGCATACTATGGTATGACAAAAGGACGTATGAAAAAACTTTCGTTTTTTCATACGTCCTTCCTGTTTTCATATTCACACTATCCACAAATCTTATCGATCCATGCGAATAACTCTTCCAGGTCGTAATCTCCGGCATGCGGCATCTCTATCTCCTGATGCCAGTGTTCCAGAACGTCTTTGATATCGCCCCGGTCGTCCTGTATGGTCCGGCCTGTGAAGCTCTGTATCTGCAACGGGAGACTGTGTATGTATTCTACAATTTCGTAATTATTAAACATATTACTCCTTTTGAGGACATTACTTGTCCACGATTTCCCCCGCAATTATCTGCATGGCTTCCACAATTTCCGCAATCTGTTCTTTCGTGATCCCGTCCATGTGAATACCTCCGGTGCACACCACGGTCGTTTTCTTTCCTGCCGATACTTTCTCAGCAAGATAACGGCATACTTCCTCGTCCTTATGCCCCGTCACGTTCAGTACCGATGCCGTGCTGCTCATCTTGCCGCTACCGTCAAGAGACGGTCTTAGAATCGCAAGGACGGTACAGCCTATATGTGGGCATTCCCCACCGCTTACTAATATGTGGTAATCATCGCCGAGTCTGCGAACTTCCACACAGATCTCAGTAAATGTCAGCTTTTTCTTTATTTCCCAGAAGTTATCGGTCTCCATACTGTGACACTCCCTTCTCTACACAAGTCCGGTCCATCGACGGTATTCTCTCGCCTCTATCCCGAACGGTTCCACCAGCTTTGCCGCAATATGATATGTCATCTCTTCGATATTCTCCGGCTGATGGTAAAATGTCATCATCGGCGGAATGATCCGGACCCCCGGAATCGTCGCAAGTTCGGAAAGGTTACGGAGATGTATCGCACTAAGCGGAGTCTCTCTTGCTGCAAGGACCAGTGTCCGCTGTTCCTTGATCGTCACATCTGCCGCTCGCAAGATCAGATTGTCTGCATAGCCGCTGTGGATACCTGCCACAGTCTTCATACTGCATGGAACGATCAGCATTCCTTCCGTACGGAAGGATCCGCTTGCCGGTCCGGCTCCGATATCTTTTGTATCACATACCTGATCTGCAAGTGCTTCGATTTCTTCTACTGTGTCTTTTGTTTCCTGCTGTAATGTGATTTTCGCACTGTCACTTAAAATCAGAATGGATTCATAGTCTGAATCCTCCCGGATAATCTGCAGACACATTTTCAGGATTGGAAGACCACTCGCACCAGTTGCCGCCACAACTATGCGTTTTCTGTCCTTTTTGTCTTTTCTGCTTTTCGTCAGAAGACATTCCTTATCTTCTCTACTCTCCCTGCACATCTTATTTCACCCAATGCTCCGGATCTACATCCATGAACTGTGCACGCTTGAATCTGTCTTTCTGATCATACGGAACAGTACAGTCGAAGATTGTCTTGCATGCGATTCCGTGATCGCGGATACTGCCGGAGCAGCTCGGATCGTTGGACGGATCCAGCGGATGGCATCTGACTCCTGGAATTGTGATGATATCCGCATCTCCCTGAAATCTTGTATTCATCGCCCACAGTACATCGTTCATATCGAAGCAGTCTACATCTTCATCAACCAGGAATACATGTTTCAGCTCACTGAATGCAGAGAATGCCAGAAGTGCTGCCTGTCTCTGTCTGCCTTCATCACTGGCCGTAAGCTTCTTAAACTGCAGAACGGCCATATATTTTCCGCCGCCCGGTGAAGCGCAATATACGTTCTGAAGTCTTCCAGGCATTGCCTTTTCCACCATTCCGTAAATGCTTGCTTCCGTCGGGATCCCTGCCATAGATACATGTTCCTCACTCGGTCCGATACAAGTCTGCATGATCGGGTTCTTTCTGTGTGTTACAGCTGTTACTTTGATCATCCAGCACTGGTCACTTGCTGGTCCTGTGTATCCCGGGAATTCCGGCATTGCATATCCGGTATGGCTGTTCTGATCTTCCTGTACTCTTACATTCGGAACAACTTCCCCTTCGATCACATACTCCGCATTGGCGATCGCACGTTCATTTACCGTCAGGCATTTGCAAAGTCTGACCGGTTCACCCCTGAGGGCACCTGCAACTGCAAGTTCATCGTATCCCATCGGTGTTGTCGGCGGCTCAAAGCAAGAGCCGATCTCAATTGCAGGATCTACTCCGATACTGATCGAGATTGGCAGACGCTGTCCAAGCTCTTCTGCTCTTTCTGCCATTGCTCCGATGTGGCGTGCACCCGGTGTAAAGAAGATCGATAATTCACCTTTCCCCTGGATGCAGAGTCTGTGGATCGTCACATCACTTACTCCGGTATCCGGATGCGATGCGTAGCACATTCCAAGCGTAATGTACGGACCCGCATCTACCGGCGTATTCGTCGGTGCCGGTACTAATTTGTATAAGTCAAAATCCGGATCTGTCGCTTTGTGTACAACTTCCTGACAAGGTGCTGCTTCTTCTGTCAGCACCGGCGGAATCGGGTTATCCACGCTGTGATATAATTTCTTTCCGAGATCTTTCGGATCACATTCCAGCAATGCACCGACTCTTGTTCTGCTCGCAAGCACGCCGATCGCAACTCTTGCTCCCGGATGTCCTTTTACATTGTTAAATATCATTGCCGGTCCTTCTTTGGTCGGACGCATAACGGTTCCGCCCGCCCCGACATGACGGTATACACCGGAAAGCTCTGCCATCGGCTCGACTTCCACATCTGTTTCAATCAGCTGTCCCGACATATCTTCTAACATTTTTAATGCACTTCTAAGATCTGTGACTTTTGCTGCCATAAAATAATCCTCCTGTTTTTTCATTCTTTATTGAAATCATTACTCATACTCTTTATTCCAATTTTAAGGATTTTCAGATGCAAAATCAATTCTACTTATGCTATAATTGATTCCAAAATGGAATGAATTGCAAGAAATTTTCGCACAATATAAGGAGACCTCAGATATGACATTTGATCAGATTCAGTATTTTATTGCCATCGCTGAATGCAATACCTATTTTGACGCCGCAGAAGAACTAAATATCTCGCAGTCTGCACTTTCAAAACAGATCATAAAACTAGAGAAAGAACTTGGCGTCGCCCTGCTCGACCGTTCCCGCCGCAAGGCCTCCCTTACCCCCGCCGGAGAGACCTTTTACCAGGACGCCCTGGCCCTTCGCCGGCAGTATGAGATCATGAACAGACACATGAAGAAGTATCAGATTTTCACGGGAAATAAAAATGAACTCCGTGTCGGAACACTGCCGATCCTGACACAGTACGGACTGACCGCACATTTCCGTCAGTTCACCGAATCCCATCCGGACATTCATCTCATTCTCGATGAAGTCGAAGAAAATGACTTAAAAAAAGGACTGCTATCCAGTCAGTATGACCTTATTATCTGCCGGGAACAGATGATAGCCGATCAGAGCGACATTTCTTCCGTCTATCTTGCGGACGATGAACTGGTCACCGTCCTTCCCGTTGGACATCCGCTTGACGGACCCGTATCACTTTCCGCTCTTGCAGACGAGTCATTCATCCTGATGAACCGCTACACCTCCGTCTATCAGATCTGTCAGGCACTGTTCGCAAATGTGCCGATCCACCCACAGATTCTAAGAACCGGACGTGTCGAATCGATCATCAGCGCCGTTGCCATCGGGGAGGGCGTAAGCCTCCTTCCATACAGTAACTTCAAGCTCTTTCATCATGAGCACGTAAAGACACTGCCGCTTACGCCTCCGGTAAAGCTTCCTGTCGTAATTGCCGGCACGAAAAAACGGATAAATTCCTCTATCTGTCAGGAATTCATCCGTTGTATGACGGAACATTAAGTTTTGTAACCAGATTGCCCAGATCATTAATTTGTTGATTTCACATTTCATAGCACGCTATGATAATTTTGTATGTTTTTAGCGTTTTTTTCCAGCTACAAGCGGTACATATCTCTGGCATTTTTCTCCGTCTGTTCGACTACTTCTTCATACGTAATGCCCTTTAATTCCGCAATCTTCTCTGCCACATAACGGATATAAGCAGAATTATTACGCTTTCCACGGTTTGGTTCCGGCGCCATGTACGGGCAGTCCGTTTCAAGTACGATTGATGTCAGCGGAATATTTTCCACTACTTCCTTCAACTTCTTCGCATTCTTGAACGTTACCACTCCGCCAACGCCGATGTAAAATCCCATCTTGATATATTCTTGTGCCATTTCTTTTGAATAAGAATAACAATGGATCACTCCGCTTAGTCCTTTCGCATGCTCCTTCATAATCTCCATGGTATCTGCCGCTGCCTCCCGGCTGTGGATCAGAACCGGAAGATCCAACTCTCTTGCCAGTTCCAGCTGCCGTATGAACCATTTTTTCTGCACTTCTCTCGGCTCATTGTCCCAGTAATAATCCAGACCGATCTCGCCTACCGCAACCACTTTCTCCTCTTTAAACAGCTCTTTCATCTGTGCAAAGGTCTCTTCATTCAGGCTTCCGACCTCATCCGGATGAATCCCGACTGCCGCATATACAAATGGATACTCCTTTGCAAGTGCGATAACCTTTCTGCATGAATTGTATGTTGCACTGACATTTATAATTGTGCCAACGCCCTGCTCTTCCATAGAATTCAGCAATTCTACTCTGTCCTCATTAAACTGCTCATCGTCATAATGTGCATGTGTATCAAATATCATATATCCCTCCGGGGACGGCGGATTTTCAAAAATAATGTCTTAAATCCTCCGTCCCAAATCAAAAATGTCCTGTCCCCAGTATCCCAATATTTATCCCATCTTTTCCACACGTTATCCCAAGGAATTTCATGGTTATCCCACCCTTATCCCAAGGTTTTCCACATACTTATCCACATCATGTGGATAACTTGTGTGACAGATACTGTATATAGATGTCGGATATTGGAGATATATATCAAACAAGGACGGTGATTCCAAAAATCCTCCGTCCTCATTTTCATTCTTTCATATACAAAACTAACTATTATCAACCAGTTTCTTTGTATCTTTCTATACTTACATTAGCAGATCTCTGCACCGGCCGGCATATTTTTCTCCGGTGTCATAAGTGCCAGGTTGCCTTCTGCGTCTTCCGCACACAGTAACATACCTTCAGATAATACTCCGGCGAGTTTTGCAGGTTTTAAGTTCACAAGAACCATAACCTTCTTACCAACCATCTCTTCTGCTGAGTAATGTTTCTTAATTCCGGATACGATCTGTTTTACTTCGCTTCCGATCTTAACCTGTGAGCAGAGAAGTTTCTTAGATTTTTTCACTTCTTCGCAGGCAATGATTTCACCAACCTGGAACTGCATCTTTCCGAAGTCATCGAATGTGATCTCTGGTTTTGCTTCGATGTCGATCACTTCTTCGTCAGCTTCTTCTTTTGCCTCTTCCTTCTCTTCTACATGTGGATGAAGTTCTTCTACTTTCTTCATTACTTCATTGACGTCCAGTCTTGCGAAAAGGATTTCTGGTTTCTCTGTTACTTTTCCATCACCAAGCTGAGCAAGAATCTTCTCAGATGTTTCTGGCATGAAGGATTCCAGAAGTTTTGCTCCTGCTTTGATGCTCTCGATCAGGTTGTAGAGAACTGTCTCCAGACGATCTTTCTTAGCCTCGTCTTTTGCAAGTGCCCATGGCATTGTCTCATCGATGTATTTGTTGCAGCGTTTGAACAGTACGAAGATCTCTGTGATTGCATCTGCGACACGCAGTTCTTCCATCTTCGCATCGACTCTCTTCGGAGTATCTTCTGTGACAGCCTTAAGATCTGCATCGACAGCCTTTTCTTCTTCTGTCTCGGCAACACCCTTATCTGTTACAACACCGCCGAAGTATTTATTTGTCATGGAAATAGTTCTGTTTACCAGGTTTCCAAGTGTATTTGCAAGGTCAGAGTTCATACGCTCTACCATCAGCTCCCATGAGATTACACCATCATTTTCAAATGGCATCTCGTGAAGTACGAAGTAACGTACTGCATCTACTCCAAAGAAATCTACCAGTTCATCTGCGTAAAGTACATTTCCTTTGGACTTACTCATCTTACCGTCGCCCTGCAGAAGCCATGGATGTCCGAATACCTGTTTTGGAAGTGGAAGATCCAGTGCCATCAGGAAGATTGGCCAGTAAATCGTGTGGAAACGGATGATATCTTTTCCGATCAGATGAAGGTCTGCAGGCCAGTTCTTGTTGAACAGCTCTGTGCTGTTGCCGTCACAGTCATATCCGATTCCTGTGATATAGTTGGTCAGCGCATCAAGCCATACGTATACGATATGTTTTAGATCGAAGTCTACCGGGATTCCCCAACTGAAGGATGTTCTGGATACACACAGATCCTGAAGTCCCGGAAGCAGGAAGTTGTTCATCATCTCATTTTTACGGGATACAGGCTGAATGAACTCTGGATGCTCATTGATGTAGTTGATCAGTCTGTCTGCGTATTTGCTCATCTTGAAGAAATATGCTTCTTCTTTTGCAGGCTTACACTCACGTCCGCAGTCCGGGCATTTGCCGTCTACTAACTGAGACTCTGTCCAGAAAGACTCACACGGAGTACAGTACATTCCTTCGTAAGCTCCTTTGTAAATATCTCCCTGATCGTACAATTTTTTGAAAATCTTCTTAACCTGTGCTTCATGATCTTCGTCTGTTGTACGGATGAATTTGTCATAAGAAGTGTTCATCAGATCCCAGATCTTCTTGATCTCGCATGATGCATTGTCAACGAATTCCTTTGGTGTAACACCTGCTTCGTCTGCTTTCAGCTCAATCTTCTGTCCATGTTCGTCTGTTCCTGTCTGGAAGAATACATCGTATCCCTGACTTCTTTTATATCTTGCGATGGCATCTGCCAGCACGATCTCGTATGTGTTACCGATGTGCGGTTTGCCTGATGCATAAGCGATTGCTGTTGTAATATAATATTTTCCTTTATTACATTTTTCACACATGTCTTTTTCTCTCCTTTTATGTTTACCGGATATATTTCCTTCGCAGAATCTGAATATCTACATAACCTGCTGCCTGCAGGCTTTGGCTGCCAACAGATTTCTTTTCTATATAAACAAAAAATCTTCCCTGAATTCACTCCTCATAACTTCTGTTACAATTCATAAATCTCAGGGAAGACGAAAATCCGTGTTACCACTTCCATTCACTGCCAGTCTCGCAACTGATAGTCTCTGCGGGTGAAGCTGTTCACTCCACCTCACCGCTGTAAAGGGCGGAGCCCTTCGTGAACTTACATCTTTATCTATCTTTATCAATGCTCATCCACACCGCTCAGTAAGCCATCTTCTGTAACGTTCCACCTATCCCTCTCAGCAGCACACTGCGGCATCCTCACCGGCAGTTCACGGGATTCTCTGTAAGATTTCCTGTTACATACTCTCTTCATCACTGCGTTTGTCATATATCCACTCGTAATTTAAATCGTAGCATATAAGCGGGCGGGATGTCAAGGACTACAGACTGTACTCATCAATCTTCTGCAATTCTTCCTCTGTAAATGGCGCACTGTGTATTGCTTTTATATTATCCAGGATCTGCTGCGTTTTTGATGCACCGATCAGGACACTGGTAACTTCTTTTTTCTGAAGAAGCCAGGCAAGTGCCATATCCGCAAGCTTCTCACCACGCTGAGCCGCCAGTTCATTTAACTTACGAATCTGTTCCATACGCTCTGCGGTAAGAATACTTTCTTTCAAAAATCTTCCGTCCTTTCGAATACGGCTGTCTTCCGGGATCCCATTGAGATAACGGTCCGTCAACTGTCCCTGTGCCAGAGGACTGAATGTAATGAGTCCTTTTTTCAGATTGCCGGTCATATCCTTTAATCCATTCTTTTCTACTGTTCTGTCAAATATAGAATAACAGTTCTGATTGATCACAAACGGGCATTTCAGATCTTTCAGGATCGCTGCTGCCTGTTCCAAAGTCTCTCCATCATAATTTGAAAGTCCTACATAGAGTGCCTTTCCCTGACAAACAGCTGTTGCCAGAGCTCCCATTGTCTCCTCAAGCGGTGTCTCCGGATCCATTCTGTGGTGATAGAAAATATCCACATAATCCAGTCCCATACGTTTCAGGCTCTGATCCAGGCTCGCCAGCAGATATTTGCGGCTGCCCCAGTTGCCGTAAGGGCCTTCCCACATATCAAATCCGGCCTTTGTCGTAATGATCAGTTCATCACGATATGGCATCAGATCTTCTTTTAATATTCTGCCGAAATTTTTCTCCGCACTTCCGTAAGCCGGACCGTAATTATTGGCAAGATCAAACTGTGTGATACCATTATCAAATGCTGTGAAGCAAAGCTGCCTCATATTTTCATAATCAGATGCATCCCCAAAATTATGCCATAAGCCAAGCGAAATCTTGGGAAGCAGTAATCCGCTTCTTCCACAGCGGTTATATTCCATGATATTGTATCGTTCTTTTGCAGGTGTATACATTATTCATTCCTCCTGTCTTTCGTATACCTCATGTTTCATAGCTTTAAGCAGTTTCTTTATTTTATATAATAGAATCGTTGCAAATGATTTGCAACGATTTTTAATGATCTATATTTCGTGCTCTCCACAATTACATATCTGAAGTGCCATGACGAGAGATTATCCGATTGACCTGAGGACTGTAAACATACAAAACGCAGGAGATTATGAAATTGTAATTTTCTTCATAATCTCCCGCATTGTTCCTTACACAACTAAATTCCTTAACTATCAATCAAGTACTTCCTTAGAATCAAACTGCTCCATAAATTTTGTATATTCTGCAGAATCTTTGAATACCGGTTTGTAATTTTTAACCAGTTCTTTACTTCTTGCAGCTTTCTCTTTCAGCAATCCATATGCTGCCAATGCAAACATTTTCGCTGTATCAATATAAGCCTCTTCTTCATTCGTCACTTCAAAGTTAATCTGATGAAGTCCGCCTTTTACACCGCCTGTATTGAATGTATAAACAGGCATCAGATGCTGCACATCACCTACATCTGTAGAACCGCCGGAATGTCCCGCAGCCTCTCTTACAGGTACTTCCGGTGCTGCAAGTTCTGCAGCTCTCTTCAACTCCGGCAAAGCCTGTTCTGCAAGTGTCGGAAGGTATCCCGGCAGTGTAGTAATCTCTACTTTTGCTCCCATCGCCACTGCACCTGCCTGAAAAGAACGATCTGTTTTCTTTGCCGCATCCGTAAATGCTTCAATTGTTTTCGCTCTTACCAGTGTCTCGATCACAATTTCATCCGGAATAACATTAACCAGATTTCCACCTTTCGTAATGATCGGATGAACACGGACGCAGTCTTCGTCACGAAAAGTCTCACGGTTGAGCCCTAATGCCTGAAGGCCAAGAGAAGCTGCAGAAAGTGCATTCACTCCCTTGTCAGGTGCTCCGGCTGCATGAGCTGCTTTTCCTAAATAGCGGATTACTTTTGATACAAAGCCATTTCCTGTTCCGCTTCCGACTTGAATTTCATCTCCCGGCTGAATATGATGCGCCAGGCAGAGGTCAATATCATCAAACGCTCCTGTACGGATCAATTCACATTTTCCACCTCCATAGCGAATCTTGCCCTGCTCACGCAGCTGATTCTTAAATTCAATCTCACCATACTCTTCTGCAGGTGTGGCAAAAAATACTACCTGTCCACCCAGTTTTTCTGCAATCTCAGGTACTGTAAGTGCAAGTGCCGCACCAAATATGCCTGCCATCTGTGCATGATGTCCACAGCAGTGAGCCGCATCTGTTTCAGGATTTACATAGGCATGTTCCGGGATTCTCAGAGCATCCAACTCTCCTAAAAGTGCAAGACTTGCATTCTCCTTCTTCTCTTCATTCAGGTATGCTTTTACACCTGTGATGGCAAATCCTGTTTCTGTGTGAAGTCCCAGTTCTTTCATCTTATTTACAAATTTCTGTGAGGTACGGAATTCTTTATATCCAAGTTCCGCATGTGTATAAATATCTCTTGCAAACTCAATAATTTCATCTCTATGTTGATCAATTATATCTATAATTAACTTTTCCGTCTGATCCATGGCTTCTACCTCGCTTTCTTTAACTCCGCTCAGAACCACTTACTGAAGTTCTTCTGGGATCCACCATAATCCATCATTATTTTTTTTCATATACTCTTTGAATTCATCAGAATGATATGCATCTACGATTGCCTGTGCCCATGCTGCATCTTTGTTCTCTTTTTTTACTACAACCTGAAGTACAAGATAATCTTGGATATCTTCGTTCGCAAGTGCTGTAGAAGCATCGATTCCTGCATTGTATACAACACTTCCTGTAATTGCTACATAATCAAAATCAGCCATTGTAGCCGGGATTGTCATACTGTTCATCTCTGTAAACTTAATGTTATGTGGGTTCTCAGTGATATCATCCTGTGTTATTGCGGATGGATCTGCACTCTCATCCAGTTTGATCCAGCCGATCTTCTGAAGCATCAGATAACACCGTGCTGTGTTAGATGCATCGTTTGGAACTGCCACTTTTGCACCGTTCGGAATATCGTCGATCGAATCATATTTATCAGAATATACACCTGCCGGAACTGTCGGGATCGGGCTGATTGCTACCAGATCTCCGTTATAACTCTTGTTGAAATTTTCCATGTAAGCTGTATGCTGCTCAACGTTAACATCAACATCTCCGTCATTTAATGCAACGTCTGCTGTCTGAAGATCAGAAAGATCAACGCCCTTTACTGTGTATCCCTCTTTTTCAAGAATCGGAACAATGGCATCTTCAAAAAGCTCTGTATATGGTCCCTGAGATTTTCCATAGACGATTTCCTTCTTATCTGTGCTTTTTGCTGATGAATCACTCTTTGCTGAATCGCCTGTTCCTGAGTTTCCGCATGCCACAAGACCAAATGCTGTTGCCGCTACTAATACACTTGCAATAAATTTTTTCATTTTCATAATCTAAATCTCCCTATTCTTTTTATCTATCTCATGTCCGGCTGTCGTTACACAGCGACTGTAAACACTCACAACTATTATTACCAGGCTTGTTGTCCTGTTTTTTTTGTTTCTTACAGAACTCTGATATTTATTTATGCTGTCTTAATTTTCTTGAAATTGTATTTCCCGCAAACTGAAGGATCTGTACAAAGATAACCAGTACTACAACTGTGAAAATCATCAGTGGTGTGTTCATTCTCTGGTATCCATAAGTCAGTGCCAAATCTCCGACACCGCCTCCACCTACATATCCTGCCATCGCAGATGCTCCGAGAAGTCCGATTGTACCAGTTGTCAGTGCCAGAACAATAGATCCCAGTGTCTCAGGAAGAAGGAAGTAACGAATAGTCTGCCATGTTGTAGCTCCCATCGCTTCTGCTGCTTCCAGAATACCCGGATTAATTTCCAACAAACTGTTCTCCATCAATCGTGCCAGATATGGACTGATGTAAATAACAAGTGGTACCAATGATGCCGTACTTCCAATCGTAGTTCCAACAATTGTTCTTGTCAGTGGCATGATTGCTACAAGAAGGATTACAAATGGAATGCTTCTTACAATGTTAATGTAGATACTTACGATATTGTAGAGAATCCGATTCTCTGCAAGTCCGCCCTTGTGGCAAAGCACAAGGATCAATGCCAGAATGATTCCTATGATGGTTCCGATGATCAATGACCATGCCACCATATATAAAGTCTGTCCTCCACTAGTCAGTAATTTCTCCAGTGAAACTCCAAAATACTGCTGATCCATTAAATCACCTCTACCCTTTCTCTGATTACTCCGTTTTCGTCAATCTGTTTCTCTGCTTTCAGAATCTTCTCTTCAGATCCTAGCAACTGTAAAATGAACACACACATTATGTTGTCCTGAAGTTCTTGAACGGTTGCTCCTAAGATATTTACTACAATTCCTTCTACATGACAAATATCTGAGATAACCGGGCGTTTTACGCTGCTTCCGATAAATTTCAGTCGTTCTACACGGAAATGTTCTTTCTGCTCTTTTACAAGACTTATGATGCTTTCAGGGATCTGATCATTCACAACAGTCTGAACAAATCTCTTTGTAACTGGTGCCTGCGGTTTTCCGAATACATCCAGTACACTTCCTGCCTCGACTACCTGACCTTTCTCCATGACTGCTACTTTATTACAGATCATCTGAACCACCTGCATCTGATGTGTGATCAGAAGGATTGTAACCCCCATCTCACGATTAATCTTCTTAAGCAGTTTCAGAATTGCCTCTGTTGTCTGTGGATCCAAGGCACTGGTTGCCTCATCACAAAGCAGGATATCCGGTGTTGTTGTCAATGCTCTTGCAATTCCGACTCTCTGTTTCTGTCCACCGGAAAGCTGGCTGACATACACGTCTTTCTTGTCTTCCAGTTCTACAAACTGAAGAACTTCTTTGACTTTCTTGTCAATCTCAGCCTTCGGTACTTTCTCAAGAATCAGCGGCAATGCTATATTATGATAAACTGTTTTGGATTCCAGAAGGTTGAACTGCTGGAATACCATTCCAATTTTTCTTCTTAATTTACGAAGCTGCGGTTTCTTCAGACTTCCAAGTTCTTCTCCATGAACCGTTACAGTTCCGCTATCCAGTGTTTCAAGTCCATTTACAAGACGAATCAATGTGGATTTACCGGCTCCGGAGAATCCGATGATTCCGTAAATGTCTCCCTTTTCTACATGGATGCTTACATCCTGCAAGGCATGTACCTTACCGTATTTTCCGGAAAAGGTTTTGTTTGCGTGTTCTACTTTTATCATACTCATCACTCCATCTATGTGTATTTTTCGTATCTCAGATTCGATATGCGTATGATACTGCTTTTACCCTACCTTGTCAATAGGTTTTGTATGTTTTATATGTTTTCCACTAATTCGGCAGCTATTTTGAATTATTTCTATTCATTTTTTTATTCGTTTACATAGTATACTGTTATCTTTGTTCTCAATCTCTCCCATCTTCCACTTTTCACATCATTGACGCAACCAATCAGAGAGCTTATAATATTCTCGTTATTTACAGAAACTATACATAAGATTGGGGAATTTATTATGACCAGAAGACAATATTTCACCGCCGGTTTCAAGGACGGAATACCGATCTGTCTTGGATACATAGCGGTTTCATTTACATTTGGTATCATGGCGAAAAAAGTCGGAATTTCGATCTTTGATGCGGTTCTGATCTCTCTTACCAATGTGACCAGCGCCGGGCAGTTTGCAGGGCTGTCACTGATCGCATCGACCGCTTCTTATATAGAGATGGCCATCACACAGCTTATTATCAACTTAAGATACTGTCTGATGTCCTGTGCGCTTTCGCAGAAGATTGATCCGGAAGCGCCGCTGTTCCACCGTTTTCTCATTGCTTACGGTGTGACCGATGAGATCTTCGGCGTCACAGTTTGCAAGGGTGGAAAACTGAGTCCGTTTTATTCTTACGGGGTTATATTTATCTCTGTATTCGGATGGGTATTCGGTACATTTCTTGGCATCCTGTCCGGTAATATATTACCGGCTCGTGTTGTCAGTGCATTAAGTGTCGCACTTTATGGTATGTTTCTGGCGATCATCATTCCGCCGGCCCGTAACAACCGTGTACTCGCAGGTGTTGTTGTCATTTCCATGGCAGCCAGCTTTTTATTTGACAAAACACCCGGGCTTAGGAATATTTCATCCGGATTCCGTATTATCATCATTACTCTGATCATTGCAGGAATTGCGGCTTATTTCTTCCCGGTGAAAGAGGACGAGTACGATGAACTGGAAGAAGCTGGCGAATTGAGTGACAGTACAAAGGAGGCACACCATGAATCATAATATTTACATTTACATATTTGTGATGGCGGCAGTTACTTACCTGATCCGTATGCTTCCGCTGACGCTGATCCGCAAAGAGATTAAAAGCACGTATATCAAATCATTTTTATACTATGTCCCTTATGTGACGCTTGCTGCTATGACATTCCCGGCAATCCTCAGTGCCACTGCGAATATCTGGTCTGCACTTGCCGGATTTATCATCGCCGTATTTCTGGCCTACCGTGGCAAGAGCCTGCTGAAGGTATCCTTGTTCGCATGTCTCGGCGTCTTTATTGTTGAGCTAATTACCGGATTATAAGTCATATAAGTTACCGGAAGTTTATGATATTGGCTTCCGGTTATAAACAATGAATACATATTTGCAGGAAATCCCCATATAAATGATACAAATGATTTATATGGGGATTTTTATGCAAAAATTTCTCGAAAAATTTAAACGGAAGCCATTACTCTTTTTGCTTCCGTCAGCATCCGTACTTCTACTCCTTTTTCTTTTGTTCTTTCATTCTCAACAGGATGCAGATCAGGCATTTTCGAAATATACTTCTGAACTTTTCCGACAGGAAATCAGTGGAAATACAATTACTCTCCACTACACCTTAAAAAATCCCGAAAAATATGGCATAGAAAATGCGCCCATTTCTTATGGACAATGTACCACCGATCCCGAACTGGTCCGGTCTAGTGTCGATGCGGAACGGACCAGACTTCGCTCCTATAACAGAACATCTCTTTCCAAAGACAACCGTCTTACTTATGATGTGCTGAATGACTATCTGAATTCTGCCTATGATCTGTCCCCTTATACACTCTACGACGAACCACTTGCACCTCTCACAGGAACTCAGTCACAGCTTCCGGTCATCTTATCAGAATACCGTTTTTATGAGATCTCCGATATTGAAAACTATCTACAGCTTCTTACTAAAACACCGGAATACTTCCGATCTATCCTGAATTTTGAACACACAAAATCCGAATCCGGCCTTTTTATGGCATCCTATACTGCCGACTCCATCATCAAAGAATGCCGGGATTTCGTTCATTTAAAAGAGAGTAATTATCTCTATTCTTCTTTTGTAGAACGGCTGGATGAACTTGCTTCCACAAAAAACAGCGGCCTCACCGAAAAACAACGAAAAGCCTATACCCGGCAGAACAGCGCCTACATAAAAAAATATATTTTCCCGTCTTATGAACAGCTTATCTCCGGCCTGTCCGAGCTTCGCAATTCCGGTAAGAATAATAACGGACTATGCTATCTTCCAAATGGCCGGACTTACTACGAATATCTGGTAAGAAGTGAGACTGGTTCCTCACGCAGTATTGCAGAACTGCAAAACCTTACGAATGCACAGATTCTTTCGGATCTTACAGTTATGCAGCGAGTGCTGACAGAAGACTCCTCCTCTGGCTCATCTTCCGTAACCTCCGACATTTTCAGCTCACAAGGTACTCTACTCTCCGAATCTGATCCTGAAAAGATTTTATCCACATTATCAAACAAGATTACAAAGGATTTTCCACCATATCCACAGATTCATACACAGATTAAATACGTCCAGAAATCCATGGAAGACTACTTAAGCCCGGCTTTCTACATGATCCCGGCCATCGACAACACTTCTGAAAATGTAATCTACATCAACAACGGACACATCACCGACAACCTCTCTCTCTTCACCACCCTCGCCCACGAAGGCTACCCCGGACATTTATATCAGAATGTCTATTATGCAAGCCTTCATCCCGATCCAATCCGCTGTGTGCTGAACTATGGCGGATACACCGAGGGCTGGGCCACTTACAGCGAGATGATGAGCTACTACTTTTCCACACTGACGAAAGAGCAGGCTACATTATTTCAACGCAACTCATCTGTCATTCTGGGACTATATGCACTTACCGATATGGGAATCCATTACGATGGCTGGAAGCTTGCCGATGCGGCGGCTTTTTTCCACACTTATGGAATAACGGATGATGCGACCATTGAGGATATCTATGATCTGATCATTGCCGATCCGGCTAATTATCTGAAATACTATATTGGGTATCTGGAATTTCTGGAACTTAAGAAAAATGCTGTGGATAAGTGGGAAGATAACTTTACGCAGATGCAGTTTCATAAGGCGGTTCTGGATGTTGGGCCGGCATCGTTTGATGTGATTCGAGCGTATTTATTTTAAAAATGGGACGGGGATTTTTAAAAATCCCCCGTCCCATTTTATTAATTCGTATTACTAGCCGCAATCTTCACCTTACTCCAAAGATTACTGATCTCTTTCTTCGTCTCCTCATTATACTCAAAGACTTCATCATTCTTATTATCTGTTCTTGGTATATATGCATCAATTCCTTCGAACTCTCCGCCCTTGCCATACAGATCTTTCATAACCTTCTTATTCGCCGATGTATAACCTACATAACTTGAATTGTCATAAGCTCCGTCATAATCACTTGCATAATTGATAAATGCATGTGCAAGTTCCGGATTCTTCGCATTCTTCGGAATGACCATGGCGTCGGACCACTGGTTGGTTCCGCCTTCCGGCATGTAGTATCCCATGTTTTTATTCTCATTGATCACATATGTCGCATCTCCGGAATAGATCAGACCAAGTGCCTTCCTTCCCTGTGCCATGTTATCAATGATCTCATCGGTAACGATCTCAGGCTTCATGGTCTGTACACATTGAACCAGCCAGTTATACGCTTCCTGGATCTGGCTTTCGTCAGACGTATTCATCGAATATCCCAATGCCTTCAATGCCATCATAAAGGAATCTCTCTCTGAGTCATACAGGTAGATGTCCCCTTTATATTTCTGATCCAGGAAAATGTTATAGCCTTCTTTTTCCAGGTCTTTGATGTCGACTTTTGTCTTATCGTACACGATTCCGACTGTTCCCCAGAAATACGGAACAGAATATTCATTCTCCGGATCATACGGAAGTCCTTTGACCGCATCATATAATTTATCCATACAGTTCAGTTTCGACTTATCCAATTTCTGTAAATATCCTTCGGAAATGAGTCTCTGGATCATATAATCACTTGGTACAAGAATGTCGTAAGCTTCTCCATTTGCGACCTTAATATACATCTGTTCATTCGAATCAAAATTTTCAAGAAGTACCGTTGCCCCTGTCTCTTTCTGGAAATCCTGGATAATATGTTCACCTACATACTCGCCCCAGTTGTAGATACGAAGCGTCTGTCCCTCGAATGGAAGCGGTTCTTTCTTGTTATTATATGTTACAACTCCGGCAACCACTGCGAGCGCACATACAACTGCGATTGCAGGTACCAGTACGTTTCGTCTGCCGATGCTGTTTCTCTTCGCACGTTTTGCAAAAAGTGCCGGTGCAGCATTGATGATCACAAGTACGATCGTGATGATCACAACCACCAGTGTCGAGATTGCATTGATACTCGGGTTGACACGTTTACTCATTGTATACACCATGATACTTAAGTTCTTCACACCACGTCCGGTTACAAAGTAAGAGATGATGAAATCATCCACCGACATGGTAAATGCGATCAGCGCCCCGGCTACGATTCCCGGCGTGATCTGCGGCACGACAACTTTTGTCAGTGCCTGCCACGGTGTTGCACCTAAGTCCATCGCCGCATCTGCGAGGTTCGGATCAAGTGACTTGATCTTCGGCATTACCGATAACATAACATACGGTATACAGAATGCAATATGTGCCAGAAGCATGGTAACGTATCCTTTTTCCACATGGAATGTGATGAATAATAACATGAATCCGATCGCAGTTACGATCTCCGGGTTCATGATCGGCAGGTTATTCGCCTGCTCCATCAGGTCACGTATCAGTTTCTTCGACTTGCTGACTCCGATCGCTGCAATTGTTCCCGCTACTGTTGAGATAAATGTCGCAAGCAGCGCGATACTGAATGTCGTCGACAGTGCATCCATCATATCTGCCGATTCCAGCATATGCTTATACCAGCGCAGCGAAAATCCGGTAAAGCTTGTAAGTGATTTTCCATCGTTAAATGAGAATATAATCATGTACAGGATCGGAAGGTAGAAGAATACAACCGACAGTATCATAAGGATCTTCCCAATTGGACGTTTTCCCTTATTCATAACGATTATACCCCCTTTCCGCCCTGGTTACGAATCTCGATCTTACGGACAACCATCATAAGTACCATCATGATGACCGCCATGATCATGGAAATGGCACTTCCGAAGTTCCACTCTCCAACCGTAATGAACTGGTTCTCGATCATATTTCCGATGAGGAAATACTGACCGCCGCCGAGCAGCTTCGGTATGAAGAAAGAACTGACTGCCGGAAGAAATACCAGCGTAATCCCGTTGATGATTCCCGGCACGGAAAGCGGCAGTGTCACACGCTTAAATGTCTGCGCCGGGCTTGCCCCAAGGTCTGCACTCGCTTCCAGCAAGGAATTGTCCATCTTACTAAGTGACGTCTGGATCTGCAGGATCATGAATGGCAGAAAGTTATATACCATTCCCAAAAGCACTGCCCCTTCTGTATAAAGAAGTGATCCCTTTCCAAGTCCCACCATATGTAGGATTCTCTGGATCAGACCGCCGTCGCTTAAGAGTCCGATCCATGCATACGTTCTTACCAGCATGTTGATCCACATCGGGATCGTGATCACAAGGATCAGCGCATTCTGCTTCTTCTGCTCACTGCGCGCAATATAATATGCAATCGGATAGCCCAGCAACAGACAGATTACCGTTGTCTTCACCGCAATTACAATGGAACGCCAGAGGATCAATAAGAAATCCGGGTCGGTAAAAAATTTGGCATAATGTTCCAGTGTAAATGTGAACGATAAGATGCTGTTTCCCTGATCTGTCACAGAATAAAGTGCGATCAGGACCATCGGGAATACTAACATCAATATTGCCCACACGATATACGGAAATGCTAACTGTGAAAATTTCTTCATCTTAGAATACCACCTTCGGCATAACGTGGATATCTTCCGGGAAGAATGTCAGGCCGACCTCCTGTCCTTCCTCCGAATAATCCGTTGTATGGATCTTGAACTCACGTCCCGTAGTGGAAAATGTAATCTCATACACGCCTTCTGTTACTTCTTCCGGATCAAAATCATAGTCTACACTGATGTCCACACTCTGGTCTTCATCCGTCAGCTTCCATCCCTGTGCATTTGCCCAGGTCTTAAGATCTGTATCCAGTGCCTGAGATTCTGTGATCTCGTCTACCGTCTTGAAGAAGTTGAACGCCATAACACCTTCATTTGCCTTCTCATTCTTAACGAACGGCTGGTTGACTACGAAAATGGTTCTCTCGATGCTGGTTCCGTTTGAAGTGCTGAATGTAACCGGATACTGTCCTTCTTTTGCTTCCAGTTCATATTCAATATTTGCAATGGAAATGTACTCATCCGTCTCTGTCTCCCATGCCTGTGCATTCGACAGTGCGACGATTTCCTTATCATCCAGATTCTCTACATCTTCTACGTCTACATAGAAGTTGTTGGCACTGATCTTCTCGCTTCCGTCTTCACTGGTTACGTCATGATTGCGGATGACACGCATGTTGACCGTAACGCTCGTTCCCGGAACGGTCTCTACCATAATCTCATAGTGCACACCCTTGAACAGGACACTTAAGACTTCTCCCGTCATCTTTCCGTCTTTTACATCCACGATATCAATATCCTCCGGACGGATCACGACATCCACCGGCTCATTCTCCTTGAATCCATGATCCACGCAGTCGAATGTAATATCATCAAAACGGACCTTATAATCCTCAATCATCCTTCCGGAAATGATGTTGCTCTCTCCGATAAAGTTTGCTACGAAACGGTTCGTCGGCTCATTGTAGATCTCCTGTGGGGTTCCGATCTGAAGGATCTCACCTTTCTGCATAACGACGATCTTATCCGACATCGTAAGTGCTTCTTCCTGATCATGCGTTACGAAGATAAATGTAATACCGACCTCCTGTTGGATACGCTTCAGCTCATACTGCATTTCCTTACGAAGCTTTAAATCCAGCGCCGCCAGCGGCTCATCCAGAAGCAGTACCTTCGGCTCATTGACCAGCGCTCTCGCGATTGCCACACGCTGCTGCTGGCCGCCGGAAAGCAGTGTCGTATTCTTATCCTCATAGCCTTCCAGACCGATCAGTTTCAGCATCTTCATTACTTTCTGGTCGATGATATCTTTACTCATTTTCTTAAGCTTTAATCCAAATGCGATATTTTCATATACGCTCAGATGCGGGAATAATGCATATTTCTGGAATACGGTATTCAGCTCTCGTTCATACGGCGGCTTGTCGGTGATATCTTCATTATCAAAGATCACCTTTCCTTCGTCCGCATCCAGGAACCCTCCAAGGATTCGGAGCAGTGTAGTCTTACCACATCCACTTGGTCCTAACAGGGTTACGAATTCATTTTCATATATGTCCAGATTGATTCCTTTTAACACAACCTGGGTGTCAAAGCTTTTCACAATGTTGCGAAATTCAATTAGTTTTTTCTCTTCCATTTTTCCTCTCCCTTCTCAGATTTTAAAGCCGCAAGGTATCGTTTCATAATCCTCATTCTTCCTTACATTTGCAGCTGCACTTCTCTTTTCTTTAAAAAATCGGCGGTGTCGTGATCCACAATATCTTTGCCGGGCTATTCCCGTGATTATAAAGATAATGACTCTTCGCACCATCCATATAAAACGTCTCATGCGCCTTCACTTTATATTTTTTACCGCCGCGCATAATCGTAATATTTCCCTTCAGTACATAGCCAAATTCCTCGCCCGTATACGACGTCTGGATATGACTCTTTTTATGCGGATAGAGTGTCATAAGAATCGGCTCCATCTGGTTCTTCTGCGCATTCGGAATGATCCATTCCACCTGGTAATCTTCTTTCTCATCAACGAAGAAATCATCTGTTCCGAACACGATCTGCTTTTCTTCCTCTTCATGAAAGAATTCCGACAGGTTACTTCCAAGTGCTTCCAGAATGTCCGCCAGTGTTGCAATACTCGGTGCCGTTAAGTTACGCTCCACCTGCGACAAAAATCCCTTCGTAAGCTCACTGCGCGAAGCCAGATCTTCCAATGTCAGATCGTTCTGCTTTCTAAGCTCCCTCAGCTTCTTTCCGATATCCACGCTTTCACCTCCACATTTTCAAAAGTTTTCTATTACTATACTTTTTTTTCAAAAATACAGAACAAGATTCATTATACACGTGTATGTGGATAATGCAAGTGAAATGCATGTAAAACCTCGACATAAATTAAAAATATGCTATAAGGACATTGCTTGCCCGGAAGTCTGTGGTCCGCAATGCCGCTTACGGAACTTGTGATCGCAGTATATGTGGTGTATCATATGCGGAAATATACGTGTTCACTGCCGGGATAATGTGTTATCATTAACCATAGAAAATTTTCCAGAGGTAACCACATGAATACAGCAACTACAGCAAATATTCAAAATAATAATCCTACTGCCTTTTACCACCTCCCAGGCCTGTTTGAATTTTACGAATTGTACCGCATATTCCTTCCATTATTCCGGAAACACAGGGAATATTTTTACGACTGGTGTGAGATTGGCTCGATCTATGGCGCTCCTTCGGATTGTATCTGGGGCGGCGGGCGTACTTCATTTGGATATTCTGATCCGGAAGACGTGCTTGATCTGGTGCGGGAATACGGCATCTCGGCCCGGCTGACGTTCAGTAATTCGTTGCTACGGGAAGAACATCTTACAGATAAGAAATGTAACGAGCTTTGTAAAATGTTCGAACACGCCTCTGATGCTGATAATTCACCACATACACACCGACTCCAGAATGGCGTGATCGTGCACTCCGAGCTTTTATTAAACTATTTACAAAAAAACTATCCTGATCTCTACCTTGTCTCTTCCACCACAAAAGTTCTGACAGATTTTCAGGATTTTTTAACTGAAATAAACCGAGAAGATTTCCGTTATATTGTACCGGACTTCCGGTTAAACAAAGTATTCGATAAATTAGACCTGATGTCGCAGCACCAGAAAGATAAAGTAGAATTCTTATGCAATGAATGCTGCTGGTTCGGCTGTAAGGACAGAAAGACTTGTTATGAATCCGTCAGCCGGAAGAATCTCGGAAATCCTGCCCCGGAGTTTCACTGTTCTTCGCCGGATGGTGGTAACGGTTACCGCTTTTCCAAGGCAATGGAAAATCCCGGATTCATCAGTGTGGATGATATACAGAATATTTACATGCCCATGGGATTTTCTAATTTTAAGATTGAAGGACGCGGGCTTGGAAGTGCGCTGATTCTTGAATTTCTGCTTTATTATATGACGAAGCCGGAATATCAACTGCATGTCAGGGAAGAGATTTATCTGGATAATATGCTCGATCTTTTTTAGCCATGGGGACAGGGTTTTTGACTTTTTTATTGTCCCTTCCGGATCAAAAATGAACGCAAGAAAACCTGCCCGTCGGCAGGTTTTCTTACATTCTAATCTATTTTTATTTTCTTTTGCTTTTCTATATCTCAAATGTCTCCAGATCATCCGGCACATACAGATTGCCATGATAATACTGCTGTCCTTCCTCCGTATACAACTTCTTTCTCTCCGCCAGATGTGTCTCTTCTGTATGATACAACAACAGATTCGGCACGCCGAGTTCTTCCGCAAGCTGGCATGCTTCTTTTACTGTACTATGATGCTTCTCATAAGGCTTGAATTTATCCGCCTCACCGAACAGGCAGAATGCCTCATGAAGCAGCCAGTCACTGCCCTTCACATATTTATAATCCACCTCATTGTACGGCTCGTCACCAACACAGGTGAATTTCTTACCGCTCTTAAGCTGCATGGTGAATCCGAACTGTTTCGCCTTTGTCGAACCAATGTCGAAGAATGTCACAGGACATCCGAGAATCGTTCTGCTGTCTCCGTCTTTCACGACATCAAACTGGATTCGCTCCCCCATATGCTTACAGACCTTCTGCTGGATCGTCATATTTGCGATTGCCTGAATCTTCTCTGCCAGCTCCTCATGGCAGTAAATGCGAAGATCACCTTCATATTTTCCCTGGTTCATTCTCTGTCCGATCATACGCACCAGCCAGATAATTCCAAGCACGTGGTCTACATGCTCGTGTGTAACGAAGATATCGTGGATATCATTCATGTCGATTCCTGTGTCTTTTAATACTTTCAGAATACGATTGCCACCGCCTGCATCTACAAGGAAATGTTTCCCTTCATCGCTGATTGCATAGCAAGTATTATAACATTCACTTACCGTTGCATTTCCGGTTCCTAATATTGTTAATTTCATATGCTTTTCTCCATTTCATTTCTGGTTTTTGTACCGCTTTTTTCGTAGTACTTCTATCAGCAGTATAGCATATTTTCTCCAAAATCATCTCCCAGATCATACACAATTACCTTCTGATTTTTCACATCCGCAATCTCGAAAGCAATCTCCTGATGTGTAACGGCAGGTGCTGCCATGTCATATAAAACGCCATCGATCAATTCATATCTCTGGTCATCGGGCAGGGCATAGTAATCCTCTAATGTATATTCCCCCTACTTCTTTACCTGATATGCTCCCAGCGCTTCTGCTGCTTTGTTCTTTTAATTCTCTCATTTCGGTGATCGTCATAACCATTGCACTTTCCATCTCTAAATTTTGTATATTTAAAATATTCCAGTGAGTTACCAGTTTGGGATAAAAATATCTGCTGTCAGCAGTTTTGGCAATCTAATTTCACGATAATCTGCAGGACTTGTTACTGGCAGCACCTTACGAACGCATGGCGATACAAAAAAGAGCCAGCAGGGACGGGGAAAATTCCATTTTTCCCGTCCCCATTGGCTATAAATCCGACAGATCTACCTCATAAATATAATGTTCCGGCTCTTTTTCTCTCTGATAAAACATCACCATATACCACGGAAAATATTCAATTTCCTCTTTTTGCTCAACATTCCCTTTGCAAAATACAATTTTTCTTCCAAACTTCCAGTTTTCTACTGCAGATACTTTATTCAAAGCAGAATGCTTTTGATAATCATTTCCTGATTTTATCTCAAGAAGGTCAATCTTCAATCCATTCTGTATTACAAAATCCAGTTCTCCGTACTTTTTCGACTCAAAATAATTCAATGAGAATCCACCGCTTTTTATTGACTGGGCAAATACATTTTCCAATATACTTCCCATATTCACATCCATATTCCCCTGTAAGAGTTCAAACTGAATGTTCTCCATGCAGGAAGCACAGAGCAGACCTGTGTCTCCCATAAATAATTTGAACAGATTTCTCTTTTCATTAAGCTGTAACGGAGCCTGTGGTTCTGTAACATTATAAGATGGCAAAGCAACACCTGCATCACTTAGCCACATAAATGAATTCTCATAACGATTCATTCTTCCATTTTCATCAATCCTGTTTAAAATAAACCGTCTGTTCTTATCATCCAATTGAGATGCAATACTATCAAAGATGGCTTTAATCCTCACTTTTTCCGCACCTTCGGAATACTTCGATATATCCTGTCTGTATAATTCCAGAATATTTCTCTGAAGCCTAACTACCTTTCCGATATCATGCGTATCTACATAAGTCTGGACAACATCCGGCATTCCACCTACAACAATATAAGTTGCAAAAAGTTTCAACAATGTTTCATGCATTACTGTTGGAACTTCGTTATGATTTTCATAGCAGAACTGTAATGTAGTAAATGTTGTATCCTGCACTCCATTCGCCCGGAGAAATTCCCTGAAATTCATAGGATACATAGAAACAATCTCTTCAAATCCAACTGCATAAGAAGGAACTTCTTTATACCTGACACCAAGAAGTGAACCGGATTCAATATAATCAAACCGTCCATCTTCAACCAGGAACTTGATTGCACATCTTGCATTGGGGCATTCCTGTATCTCATCCAGGAATACCAATGTCTTTCCCGGCTCCATCTTCTGCATCTTGAAAGCAGTCAGGTTCTCAATAATAGTATCTGCATCCAATTTATCTTCAAAAATTTTTTCGGCACCTTTATCTAATATGAAATTGATTTCTATAAAATTTTCATATTCTTGTTTTGCAAACTCTCTGATAATTGTTGTTTTTCCAATCTGTCTTGCGCCTATAATACAAAGTGCCTTTTTATTTTTCTGAGTTCTCCATAATTTTAATTTTTCCGAAATCTCTCTTTTAAGCATTGAATCGCCCTCCTGATATTAGTATTGTAACATTATTCTCGTGTTATTCAATGTTTTTGTAACATTATTCTTATATTTTCTATTATATTTTGTAACATTATTCTGAATATTAAAGTCGGAATTTTATTATTTCTTATACCAGTTTTTTATGCACAATGCACACCGATCTTCTTTGTTTCATGATACTGCATCAAAAAAGCTGCCATCTTTATGGATGACAGCTCACTGTCTGTTTCTGATATTGCCATTAACTGTGGCTTTGTAAAGCTATGCTGCCAAACTGTGAAGGCATTCGTATTGAAGTGCCTCCGATCCGGAAGCGGCTGTTGAGGAATGATTTGTAATGCTTTTATAAATTAATGTCTTCTATAATTTTCAGGATAATATATACTTCCACCCAGCATTAAGATTCCTGGTACAATATAATTTATGTTTTTAATCAGATAATCCCGGATTCTGTCCTTTAAGCTTTTCTTTGTTGTATTCATATTATCACCTGTCAATGATATAATAACGTTCTTTCATAACTCACAGTAACCAATAAGTCCCTTTCCCACATTTAGCAACAATTTTTTCATCCTCTAAATGATTGAGAATCCGATCTTTAAGAGAAGCACTAACCGACTCGCCATTTGCGGCGATTCCAAGTTTTGCAGCGAGAGTAGATGCGATTAAATTCATAAATTTAACATCCTGTTTTAGTACATTGCGATATTTTTTCAGAGATAATACCGCTACAGTTACCGGGGTAACTGCTTCTACAAAATAAATACATGGTGCCGGATTCATAAATTCCATATCCCCCAGAAGATAAATTCCTTCATTCATAGCAATAAAATATTTAGAACCATCGTCCCGTATATGATAAATATTTACCGTCCCTTCTATAACAATCTGCAACCTGTCATCTGAATTGCACGGTTGACACAGCAATTCCCCTTTTTCCTACTGATATATCTGAAATTCCAGATTCTGTGTATCAAACTCTTTCTCTAACTCTAACTTTTCAATTGCTCTTTCACATTTAACTTTGTCTTTAATCTGCTTCATATCTCTATCTCCTGTCTATCATATTATATGAAAATCAGATATGTAGTAAGACATATGTCTGGGTTGTAATTCGATTATTTTCGTAAAATATTTAATGTACTAATGAAAGGAAAGAGATCTTCCTTCTATATTTCGGTGCAAAAACTATGCGATACTTACAATTCCACGTTGTATGTGATAAACTATTATTGTCCATCTTGGACGACCTCCTTTGATTAATAATATGGTTGGCGAACCTTTTATTATTATATCATTGGAGGTTTTCTACACAACGCTAAAGCTCTTTCAACCACCCGCATAGCAGGTGGTTTATTTGTTTCCTAAAGTTTCGTTTTGGGGAACATCCCAAAACTCCACAATAGAAAACAGGGCCTTGCCCTAACAAAAATAATGGACTACCTCCAGTTTATAACTGGTGCAGTCCATCATTTATCATTTCTTATTTACCTGATGTCTTACCCTTAATAGTCATTCTTATTCCTTCTTATCTGTTAGCAGATGCAACACGTCTTGCATCTCTCATGATCTGTCCTGCTGCATAACCATTTCCAGACATCACTGCAGAAGCCACCGCAAAATACTCTGCATTATCCAGGACATATTTTTTGAAACGCTCCACTAAACTAGCCTTTTTCTCTGTGTTATTCATTACCATTGTATTCTTAATTGCTACTGTGCTCATATTGACCTCTCCTTTTTTACTATCTATATATTTATTTTCTTTGTTTTCCGTTTACATCTTGCATTTTAGCCTTGTTTTCAATTTCAAACCAGTGCTATAATTATCTTATTTTAAAACGATATTGACATTTACTATTCATATAAAGGAGGATATTATGGCAAAAGCATATCACGAAGCACTCCATCCACTTGGCAATCTTGGAATACAGGTATCTATGGCAGCACTTGAAAACACACATATTCCGGCCCACTGGCATGAGGCTATGGAGATTTTATTCTGTCTGAATGGTTCTGTCCGTATTCATATCGAGCACGAACATCTTACCCTTCAGCGCAATCAACTGATTGTTTTTGATTCAAAAGAAGTTCATTCTATTCATTCTGATTCTAAGCTATATATGTTCTTATGTATCCATGTTGATAAAAAGCAACTTTCTGTTTACTGTCCGGATTTGGAACTATATCACATCAAATGCCGCCCGGTTTCTCTGGATGATTCAAAATCCACCCCGTATATTCACCTCTGTCAGCTTGCACACGATCTGACACGAACCAATGTCGAAAATAAAAACACCAGCGCCATGCGTTCAGACGGCACGGCATTGCTGATGCTTGCTGATTTGATTCGTTATTTTTCCGTATATTCCCTGCCGGGAACGACTACTGGAACAGGTCAGTCTAATGATATTCTGCGAAAGATCATCTCTTATGTGAATGAACATTATACAGAAAAGCTCTCATTGGAAGAAGTAGCTAATCAGGTAGGATTCAGCAGGGAATATTTCTGCCGTTTTTTCAAGCAGCATATGGGCATTACGTTTCTTCGTTACTTGAATGAGGTGCGTATTTCTCATGCTGGACGTATTCTGATGAATACAGACAAGTCCATTTCTGAGGTAATGCAGGAGAGTGGTTTCACTAACCAGACGATTTTTAACCGTCTTTTCAAAGAGATTTACGGAATGACACCTCGTCAGGCACGCAATAGCTATGCAGAAAATACCTATTCATAACATCCAGATATAACGCAAACTCTGATATAGCATGTAGCTCTACCGTCTTCTGCTTTTCGCTGGATAATAACTGCTTCCACCTATCATCAAGATTCCCGGCACGATATATTTTTCATTTTTTATAAGATAATCCCACACCCTGTCTTTCAGACTTTTCTTTATTGTATTCATATTATCACCTGTCAGTGGTAAACTGACATCCTTTCGTAAGCACATCTTCTTTTTCCAGTCACATATCACCACTCTTCATCGATTCTTACAATATTTACATCACAAACATTCGACTTTATTCCTCCGCCAACTCCCCAAACTCCGTCTTCTCAAATTCCTGAATGGAAATATGTCTCTTATTCGGGTTCGCATACACGAAAGTCTTATCTACATTCTCCAGATAGTTCTGGATCTTATCGTTCGTCGCGCTGATGATCGCCTGGAAGCCAAGTCCGCGGATCAGCGAGATACAGCTTGCCACCTTCTCGGCATCCATCTTGGAGAACGCCTCGTCCAACACAACCAGACGCAGTGTCGGTGACCGGTGCATCTTCGGCGACAGATTGATCTTATAAAGCTGTGCAAAGCTTGCCAGAAGTGCCACGTACAGCGGGTTCTGTCCCTCTCCTCCCGAGTTCTTCTTGATCATCTTACTCAGTCCGATCGTCATCTCCTTATCGCCATGTACGATCTGCTGCATATCGAATGACAGATAGGTTCGGTAATCCGCATACTTATCCATGTTGCGTTTCGCCTCATCCATCTCGTCCTTCGTCGCATTCTCCGGCGGGATGAAGATGTTGATCAGCTCGTTCATCATCTCCCCATACTGGTTCTCATGCTCCATCGTGAACATATCAAGCTGATTGTCCATCGTATCATCTAAGTCAGACGGACGGATCTGCAGGGAATCATCCATGAACATCTTATAATATTTTCCATCTGCACCCTTGTTCTTCGTGATCACGAACTGATACTTATCCTTACCGAAGTCCAGTTTGCTGATGATCCGGTTCAGCTCATCCCTTCTCTGATAAGCCTCCAGGATTGCACTCCGGATCTTGAAGATGAAGTCATCTTTGAAATGCTCCACAGCCGCTTTCGCCTGTGTCTTCGCCGACTCCCTGTAAGTCTCCAGATGATCGCAGGACAGCGAATTCAAAAGCTTCTCATACGGCGCGTTGTCCCGGATAGAAGTTGAGAATGTACGGTTCGGATATTCTCTGATATAACTGCTTCTCTCTTCCACCAGCTTCCGGTAAGCGTCTTCCTCTTCTTCCCTGAGCGTATATACCCGCGAAACCATCTGACGTCTCAGATACTCATAATTCTCTGATTTTCTGCCCGACAGATATTCCTGGAACTCCTTCTCGTAACTCTTATCTGCTACTTTTCTCTTCACGTCCTTCATCTGTTCTTCCGATTCGAGAACTTCTGCATTCAGACGTTCGATTTCTTTCTTGTTCTCCCAGATTGCTTCCTGCACCTTGGATACGGATTCTTTCTTCGCATCCTGTGCCGCCTGCACTTCTTTCTTCTTGCCTTCCCATGCAGCAACGGATTCATCCTTTAACTTCTGCATCTGTTCCAGAAGCTGAGCCTTTTTCTTTTCTTTGGAAATGATTGCCTTGCTGTCAGCCAGCCATCCGAGATAATCCTCTGCCGGCTGCTTCAACATCTCCATCTGCATTGCCTGGCGGATCTCTTCTAACAGCTCCTGTACCGGCATTCTCTCGCCATTTAACTTCTCACATTTTTCTTCCAGCTTGCGGATTCTCTGGCGCATACTCGTCTCACCGATGTAGGCTCTTCTGGTGTAATTCTCTGGATTCATGTGCTGCAGTTTGTAGCTCTGGTACAGCATACAATCCGGTGTCACACCGATCCTGCACTCACGCAGTTCATCCAGTGATTCGCATTTCTTTACATTTCCAAGGAAGAAATTAATGTATTCCTGCACATACGCTTCTTTCGCTTTTACTACTTCTGCCAGCGCGCCCGGCTGTACCTGATGCTTGTCCTTCGTAAGCTTCTCCGTATCCAGGACTGCTGCCCGGAAGAAACGTTTCGTATCCATCTCCTGGTAAATGTCCATCGCAGCCCTGGCATACTTTGGTTCCACGATCAGCTGCAATTTATTATTTCCAAGATAACCCTCCACTGCATTGTGCCATCTCTCGTCCTTCACATCCAGAAGATCCGCAAGAATATGCACATTCACGAACTTGCCGCAGCGCTCATGCAGACGGTTACGCAGTTCGAATCTCGCCTCTTCCAGCTCTCTCGGATAAGCCTTCTTTCCCTGCTTCAGTTCTTTTAATTCTGCTCTTGCCTCTTTCTCTTCTTTCTTGATCCGGCGAAGGTCTGCATCCGCTTCCTGTCTCTGGTCTTCCAGCTCCTCCTGCAGATCTTTTAAGCCTTCCTGCAGGCGCACAAGCTCTTCTTCGGAAATGCTTCCGTCTGCGAATTTTTCGATATCCCAGATCACCTGATTTGGCGTAATGTCTTTCTCCGTCCATACCTTCAGATGCTCTGCAGTCTGCTCCCAGCGGACCTTTCCGTTATTCAGGCGCTCCAGCGTCTCATTTAATGTATCCAGATCTGATTCCAGTCTTGCATACCCACTGTCTGCGATCCGCAGAATGATCTCTTCATACTCTTTCTGCAAGTCCTTTTCTTCCTGCTCCAGCACCTGTTGCTGCTTCTTCAGATCTTCGATGGCTTCCTGTCTTACCTTGATCCGGTCTCTGGCTTCCTGACTCTTTACCTCATGGTTCATGATCTCCAGACGGTCGATCTGATAAGAGCACACCTTCTCCTCATCAGATTTTTCTGCATACTGCTCATACTTTTCACAGATCAGCTTCAGTCTTCTGATCTCCTCCATCGTCTCCTCGATCTTACTGCGCATGCGTCCATACTGCATGACACTTTCCTGCAGATCCTCGATATGGATATCCTGCTCCATACAGATATATTCCTTTACGAAATCTTCCAGTTTGATATTCATACGGAACGAGATCGCACGTTTGAATAGCTTTGGAAATTTTTCCATGTCCAGACCGCCAAGATAGATATCGTATAGCTGTCTCCGGAATCTTTCATTGCTCGGACCGCAGTAGAACTGTTCCGGCGTAAAGGAACGCTGCAGGTACTCACGCATTTCCGCAGTGGTAAGGCACCGGCCTTCCGAACGGTAATGATTCGGAAGTAATTCTCCCGTATGCCAGAAGAACAGGCGGCTTACGTCATTATTCGACGTATCCACGTCAAACACAACACCGACACACTGCTTATCTTTGGTATTCGTCTGTGTCAGCTCCAGCACGATCGTACTGGAAAAATTACGGTTTCTTAAATACTGTGATTCATTGTTTTCACTGATATTCACCATACCTCTTAAGTACTCGATCAGTGTACGGTCCGAATCATCTGCTGCCGCCTTGTTGAAAAATCCACGGCCATCCGTATTGGCATACAGCACGATCTGGATCGCATCCAGAACCGTCGATTTACCACTTCCGGAATGTCCGGTGAAGAAGTTGATTCCCTCATTAAGCGTCAGTATCTTTTTATCTATGTAATGCCAGTTATTCAGGCATATCTTCGAGAGTGCTTTGAATGGCTGCTTCGTCTCCAATTTGATCCTCCTCACTGAATGTTGCTAATAATTCCCTGATGTCGTCTCCTAAAAGTACCGTATGGATACAAGGGTAGATGACCAGGCGGGTCGACTCGTTTAATTCTTCCAGAACATCAAGCGGCTCGATGATCTGGTACTTCTTCAGAAGTGCGATCGTCCGTCTCATTTCCGTAATTGACGGAAGACTCTTCAATACATGAAATTCTCCCGCTTTTCCGTTTACTGCACCAAGTGTTGTCACCACATGGCTGCTCGACGATGCAGTCTGCATCTGCTCGTCATAGATAAGCTTCAGCACCAGTAAATAGATAGTCGCCAGACGCGGCAGCTTCTCACCCCATAACTGCTCTCCCTGGATATATATCACACCCATATGTACATTTTCCCGCAGTATGATCCCAGCCACCTCAAAATATGCTTTAAAAAATTCCAGATGCTTCGTACAGGTACGGTATTCTTTTGTATACTGCATCCTTCCCGCACGTTTATCAAATTTTCTTTCCAGGAGAAATGTCTGACGGTACAGTGTCTGGATGACCTCTGTGACCTCTTCTTTTTCTTCCTGGGTTAGCTGTTCGTAGTAATCTATCATTATTCTTAGAACTCCTTTTATCAGAACTTCTTTATATTATTGTTCATCACTTTTCTTTCTGTTTTGCATTACAAATTATTACACACTATTACGCCCGTCTCTTCACGAATCTTAATGCCGGATACCGGTATCCGGCATTTTCCACCATCTCCGGTTCCTCTTCCAACACTTTATACTTACTATTCTTACGTGTACTGTAATCATAAGCAAGAATCAGTTTTTCAAATTCTTCCTCATCCGCAATATTAATCTTCGACGCATCCATCACTTCATCTTCCATATTATTCTCGATGAATTCTTCGATCTGCTTCTTGCTGAACCGCATCTGGATCCGGTTCAGTCTTAAGATATCATCCTTATCCAGATCTCCCGTCGTCTCATCCGGAAGAAGCTGGCTGATGAAGTCTTTTCTGGATTTTCTTCTCTTATATAAAGATTTCTCCGACAGAATTTCCAGCAGCGACAGATTCATGCGCTTTCCGGTCTCTGTGATGATCTCTTCCATCTGATCCGGATCTTCCGACATTTTATTCAGAAGCTGTACCACCAGACCTTTCGTATCTGTCTCACCGCTTAACAGATAATTCATCCTCGTTACCGTCGCACGGACGTACTTCGTATGTTCCTTATCCATATTAGCGATTCTGTGCTCAATATCATCAAATCCCCGCTCGATCAGATCCAGCAGATCCAGTACATCATCCTGATTATCTCCAAGCATCTTCGACCGCGCCTGTACCTTCATGATAAATGTCTCATCATCCCGGATCTCTCTCAGACATTTCTTAATATCCATCTTATAAATGTAAAAGTTATCCGACGTCTTCAGAATATGATACTTCTTCCACACGATCTCTTCCACATAGCTGTCCAGATGCTCTCTTAAAATCCCGCTGTACGAATCCTGCTGTAAAAGTTTTGCAAAAAACTTGTTCATGTTATGAAGCATGTCCTGCAGTGCCTTATTCAGCCGCCTCGTATTCACCAGTGCCGTCCTCAAAAGCCCGATACTCGCCCTCGGATCATTGCGAAATGCATACAGCGTCGCATACACATTCTGGATATAAATATCCGTTTCCGACGCATCTTCCGAATTCAGCTTTTCAAATGCATCGATCATCACCGCAGCATAATCCGGAATGACAATATTCGTCACCAGTGTATTATAATCCTCGATACGCTTCAGCCATCCTGCCCGCAGAAGCCAGTTTAATATCCTTGATGACGGCGTCTCCAGCATATCAAAATCCGTATCATTTTCCTCTCGCTGTAACTCAAACCGTTTCTTCGCATTCATGTCACTTAAGATCTGGATACATACTTCTTTCGTCAGGAAATAGTTATTATATTCGTATTCTTCATTAATACATAAAAGTGCTTCAATATAAATATCCCGGTTGACCGAACGGAACAGACTCCAGAACGTATCCGGGATTTCATTCATTAACTGCATCTTGTTTTCCTCCAAATGATTCCTTACAATTTTAACATTTTTAAGGGCTTTTTTCTACTGCAAGTTATTTTCCGCCGTTTTATACACTCTTTATTTGTTTTTTATCTTCATAGCTGATATGATAAGATAATAAAGATAAAATAAAAGACAGCATACAATATAAGAATGAATACGGAGGTAAAATCATGTCCGAAAATATAGAAAAAGCAGTACCGACAGAAGAATCACCTAAGACTAAGGAATCTGAAACTAGCGCACCTGCTGCCACTGACAACGTTGTGCTTTATCCCGTTGCTGATATATCTGCTGCGCAGGAAACTACAGACACTGAAACGGCTGCTTCTAAGGAAATTACCGACCCCCAGAACACAGATAATCAAACAACTATCGACAGCAAAACTACCGACGGTAAAGCTGCCGATAACGCAGACAAATTCAGTGACACCCGAAATACAAAAGAATTTTCGAAAAAAGATGCGGAAGAAGACGAAGACCTGGAAGAAGACTTTTACGAACAACAGGAAAAATCCCGCTCCAAAGATGAACATCCGTTCCGTGAGTTTTTCTCTAATTTCCGTTCCAAACGCAAGATCGAAATGAACCGCGATGAGCAGATCCTTTCCCGCATCAGCGATGAAGATCTGATGGAATATCTCCGTATGGAACAGAAACGTATGGAACTCCTTCAGCAGGCGAAAGAAGTCCGCGAAAAAAGATTCTGGACCACATTCCAGCTCTTTATCTGTCTGTTATCCGTTATCCTTGTTATTTATTTTCTGAAGGATAACCCGGTAATATTAGTCACGATCCTTTACACGGTCGGAATTCTCACTGCTCTCCGCATATGGAGCAAATCCCAGAACGGAAAAGACCACAGAAACAAAAAAGATTCCTCAGATTATCATAAGAAACCCTGGGAATAATTACATTTTCCCGTGACATTTTACCACATCACACGATCATGTCATCATACCCGCCAGCACTACGCTGGCAGTCACACCAGCCAGAGTTGCAAGCAGCGCACCCGTCAATGTATAGCGCGTCTTCGTGACTCTGGCTGTCATATAATATACACTCATGGTATAAAAGATCGTCTCCGTACACGACATACTGATTGATGCAATCCGTCCGATATACGAATCTGTTCCATATTCTTTAAAAATGTCCAGCAAAAGTCCCGTCGCCGCCGATGAGGAGAACATCTTTACCACTGTAAGCGGAACCAGCTCTCCCGGAAAACCGATTCTGTCCGTAAATCTCCCGATTCCATTTGCAATCAGTTCAAGGAAGCCGGACGCTCTCAATATCCCCACCGCCACCATTAATCCGACAAGTGTCGGCATAATCTTGATTACTGTCAGAAACCCCTTCTTTGCACCTTTAATAAACGTATCGTATACCGGAACTTTCATTAACAGTCCATAACCTACAATCCCGAAGATTACCAGCGGGACTATGAAATCTGTAAGATATAACAATATTTGCATATTAACATTCCTTCTTTAAATTATCCTCTTACAGTTTATTCTATTGGCTTGTCATATATTAATATATAACTGAGATTGGTGCAATTTCCGGCAGCCCCTTACAAACGCATGGCGATTTATACCGTCATATTTTCCACACTGTTTGCATATTATACTTCAGATATCCACATACAGGAGTCTCACTTATGCTGAACTACCTCTGGTCTTTTATGATTCTTACAGGCATCGTATACGCCGCATTCACAGGCCGGATGCCCGATATTACCAATGCAGCACTTGATTCATCCAAAGAAGCCATCTCACTTTGTATTACCATGATCGGTGTCATGTCTTTTTGGGTAGGACTGATGGAAATTGCTTCCAAAGCCGGAACTATCCCGGCCGCTTCCAGAAAGATCCGGCCGGTCATTCGTTTCCTTTTTCCAAATCTTCCCGCCGGTCACCCCGCCGAAGAACCGATTACCACCAATATGATCGCCAATATCTTAGGTCTTGGCTGGGCCGCCACTCCTGCCGGATTAAAAGCAATGGAAGAATTATCGAAATTAGAAGAACAGCGCCGCAAACATCTGGCTCCCGGTATCTCCCGCCCTGCCGGAACAGCAAGTAATGAAATGTGTACATTCCTGATCATCAACATTTCATCTCTTCAGCTTATTCCGATCAATGTTATTGCTTATCGGAGTCAGTATGGAAGCGTTAATCCTGCTTCTATTATCGGAGCCGGTATTGTATCAACCCTGATCAGTACCGCCATTGCTGTCATCTACTGTAAATTGAAAGAACGATCACGTTTTCAAAACTGATATCCTCTTCATCCACAATAAATGATCACATTCACAAAGTTATCCACATTTATAAAATATCCTGTGGATAAATATTCTTTTGTCGTAATTTAATGTAGACAACTTCACGGAACAGTGCATATACCACCGACATCAACGGAATAAATATCAGCATTCCGACAATTCCCATCAGACTTCCGCCAACACTCACTGCTGCCAGCACCCAGATTGACGGAAGTCCAACCGAATTTCCCACTACATGTGGATAAATCAGATTCCCCTCAATCTGCTGAAGTACCAGAAACAACACAATGAACATCAATGCCTTAAACGGACTCACCATAAAGATCAGAAACGCCCCGACCGCACATCCGATAAATGCTCCAAAAACCGGTACCAATGCCGTAAATGCAATCACAATTCCGGTCAACAGTGCATATGGTAGTCTAAACAGTGTCATCGTGATTACAAACATTGCTCCAAGGATCAAAGCCTCCACGCACTGTCCCGTCAAAAAACCAGAAAATGTCTTATACGTCAGAGCCAGCACTTCCAATACAGCTTCTGCTCTCCCCTTCCTGACAAACGCAAATAATACTTTTTTCGCCTGTCTTCCCAGTTTCTCTTTCTGCAGCAAAATATAAACTGCGAATACAAATGCAATAAAAAACGTTCCCACTGCACCAATAATATTTTTTGCCGTATTAATGGTAGTCTCCAGCACACTTCCCGCTCCGTTTTTCAGAAAGCCTGCCGCCGCTTCCATAATTTTATTCCAGTCAAATTCCAGGTTGTTCACGACATTCATAATTTCTTTATTATTATGGAACCAGTGATCTGCCCACCCCTGCACCTGCGGGATAAACTCCTGAATACTCTTTCCCAGATTGGCAAATGTTCCTGCCAATTGCGGAAGCAGCCCGAATATTATCATTGCCAAAATTCCGGTTACACCGGCAATTACAAGCATCAGACTGATTCCCCTGGCATATTTTCTTTTATATTTTTCAGAAATTTTTCTCTCTGTAAATAATTTTCGTTCTACAAAGTTCATCGGTACACTTAAGGCAAATGCAATCGCACCGCCAAGCAAAAACGGATATACTATATTTAATACAAATTGAAACGCACTTACCACAACATCAAATTTCCACAGACAGACAATCAGTACTGCCGTAAATATGATCAATCCCCTGATCTGCTTCACTGTCTCTTGTTTTAATTCCATTTTGTCTTTCCCTTCAAATACTTCAATCCCTGAATCACAGGAAGATTCAGAAATGCAAGACCATATACTGTCATCAGCTGCGTCATATTTAACGTAACAACCTTAAACATGGCATGTAATCCAGGAATTGTAAGAACACCCGTAATCAGAACAGTACCTAAAACAAATGCTCCGATCAGATATTTATTATTAAAGAATCTCTTTGAGAATATTACCGGCTTATCGTCTTTGCAGTTAAATCCATGTACCAGACGGCTCATACACAATGTTCCAAACGCCATCGTACTTGCCAGAACTGTACCCTGTCCTCTGTATCCGATCAAGAATGCTGCCATTGTCATAATCCCGATGCACAGACCTTCGGTTCCGATATTCACCAGATATGCTTTCGTAAGTATTGACTCATTCACAGGTCTCGGTTTCTGATCCATAACCGCTTTAGAATGCGGTTCCATACCCAGCGCAATTGCCGGCAGGCTGTCTGTCAAAAGATTAATAAACAACAGATGTACCGGGGCAAAAGGCACCGGTAATCCGGCCGTTGCTGCATACAGTACCGCAAGAATTGCTCCGAAATTTCCGGATAATAGAAATTGAATTGCATTTTTAATATGCTGATACAGATTTCTTCCATTTTCCACTGCCTTCACGATCGTTGCAAAATTATCATCTGTCAGAACCATCGCCGCCGCATCCTTAGCAACTTCGCTTCCGGTCACACCCATTGCAACACCGATATCCGCCTGTTTTAAAGCCGGCGCATCATTCACACCATCTCCTGTCATTGCCACAATATTTTCCTTTTCCTGCCACGCACGGACAATCCTGATCTTATGCTCCGGAGAGACTCTTGCGTAGACCGAGATTCCCTCTACAAAGTCTTTTAAATCTTCATCTGACATATTTTCAATATCAGCACCTTCACAGGCTTCTGACTCATCCTTTAATATTCCAATCCTCTTTGCAATTGCCGCAGCCGTGACTTTATGATCTCCCGTAATCATAATCGGCCGGATTCCGGCATTCAGGCACTCTGCTACCGCAACCTGCGACTCTTCTCTCGGCGGATCCATCATTGCGATCATTCCGATAAATATCAGATGCTCTTCATCCTCTGTACCGATTTCTTTTTCCTCTTCCAGATGTTTATATGCAAATGCAAGAACTCTTAACCCTTCTCTGGAAAACTGCATATTCTGCATGGAAATATTCTTACAGTCAGAATCTGTCATCTTTCTTACAGTATTTCCAACTCTGATTCTGTCCATACGATCCAGTAATACATCTACAGCACCTTTTACGATCATTATATGATCAGCCGTTAACATCTTATCATCCTGAATCCTATGAGCTGTCGACATCAATTTCCGCTCACTGTCAAATGGAACCTCAGACAATCTCGGATATCGTTCCCTTACCTGCATAATCTCGATTCCCAGATTACTTCCGAGATTAATAAGTGCCGTTTCCGTAGGATCACCAATCTCCTGTCCGTCTGTATTCGTTGAATCATTACACAGGATACTGAATCTCAAAAGCAGTTTTTCATTTTCATTTTTCAGATTAATTTTTCCGGCCGGTATTCTCTTTTCATTTACATAATAATCCTCTACTGTCATCTTATTCTGCGTCAGTGTCCCCGTTTTATCCGAACAGACAATCGATACACTGCCAAGACCTTCTACCGCCTGCAGTTTTCGTATAATTGCATGTTCTTTTGCCATCTTCTGTGTTCCAAAAGATAATACAATCGTCACAATCGAACTAAGAGCTTCCGGTATCGCTGCAACTGCCAGCGCAACAGCAAACATAAACGCTGAACCAATAGATTCTCCCTGAAATACATTTACCCCAAATATTATGCCTGAAAATACAAGAATTAATATCGACAATTTTTTTCCGAAGTCATCAAGATTCACCTGCAGTGGTGTGCGCTTTTCTGATGTATTCTTCATAAGATCTGCAATCTTTCCTACTTCTGTATTCATGCCGATTGCAGTCACTTCGTATCTTCCTCTTCCATACGTAACAAAACTTCCGGAGAATACTTTGTTCGTCTGATCGCCAAGTGCTGTTCCGACTGCGACTTCATCCAGATTCTTTTCAACTGCTATGCTTTCTCCCGTCAGTGCACTTTCATCTACCTTCAGACTTGCACATTCTATAAGTTTTCCATCTGCAGGTATACAATCCCCTGCCTCCAGTATTACTTCATCGCCAATCGTCACCTCTCTCGACGGAATCTGAATAATATTTCCATCTCTTGCTACTTTCGCTTCCGGAGCAGATAACTGTTTTAAACTGTTAAGCGATTGTTCTGCCTTTACGGTCTGCACCGTTCCAAGTATTGCATTCATCGTAATTACTACAAAAATAACAATCGCACTTTCTGCATCTCCTAAGATACCGGAAATCACTGCAGATATGATCAATATGATAACAAGAAAATCTTTAAACTGTTCCATAAATATCTGCATGGTACTTTTCTTTTTCCCTTCTACCAGTTCATTGAAACCATATTTTTCCTGATTCTCCCTTGCTTGTTTTGTTGTCAGCATATTTGTTCTCCTTTCTTTCTTTGGCCAATAACCCTTTTTAATTTTTGATATATCGAAAGTATACCTAGAATCTGCCACCGTCAACTTGTATTACATGCTTTTACTTTGGTATAAAAAAAAGAGACTTTTATTGCATAAAAACTATGCAATAAAAGTCTCATCATTTCATTACGATACGGATAGCTCTTTTGCCATCGTACTGACGTCATCGTAAACATCTATATCTTCCATTCTTATATCTCTTTTATGAAATATATAGATGCCGATTACTCCCTCTTATTAATTATAATATAATCACTTCAATAAAATATGTCAATATATTTCAATAACAAAGTATGCAAGAAAAGCTACCGGTTGCCAAAGCATCCGTAATGAGCTGCCTGTGGCAGGTCATGTAGGTGGCAAGTTCTTTAAATAAAAAAAAGAAGTAGTACTTATATACTACTTCACTCTCATTCCATGAGCGTGCGGGGATTCGAACCCCGGACAACTTGATTAAAAGTCAAGTGCTCT